>Ga0226835_1000254_pt1 | contig 81643 bp, 76 predicted proteins | sample LAC_MetaG_1_FD_163627 | JGI IMG/M metagenome (GOLD analysis project Ga0226835, IMG submission 163627) | Anaerobic ammonium oxidizing microbial communities from anammox membrane bioreactor (MBR) in UC Berkley, California, United States -... | ecosystem: Engineered > Bioreactor > Anaerobic >... | reverse complement strand
TCGTCGAATCCTCACGCGAGCCCGCCAACCGGCTATGTCGAAACCCGTCGTTACCCGCTTCGCGCCATCGCCGACCGGTTTCCTGCATATCGGCGGGGCGCGCACCGCGCTCTTCAACTGGCTCTATGCGCGCGGCCGCGGCGGCAGGATGCTGCTGCGGATCGAGGACACTGATCGCGAGCGTTCGACGCAGGCAGCGATCGACGCCATCCTGGACGGGCTCAGATGGCTCGGCATCGACTGGGACGGCGACGTCGTCTTCCAGTTTCCGCGCGCCGCGCGCCACCGCGAGGCGGTGGAGGACTTGATCGCCCGCGGCAGGGCCTACCGCTGCTACGCCTCGCCGCAGGAGCTTGAGGAGATGCGCGAGAAGGCGCGCAGCGAAGGCCGCACGCGCCTGTACGACGGACGCTGGCGCGACCGCGATCCGGCTGACGCGCCGGCCGGCGTCAAGCCGGTCGTCCGCCTCAAGGCGCCGCTGACCGGGGAGACCGCGATCATGGACCAGGTCCAGGGCCGCGTGGTCTGGCAGAACGAGAACCTCGACGATTTCGTGCTGCTGCGGTCTGACGGCACCCCGACCTACATGCTCGCCGTGGTCGTGGACGATCACGACATGGACGTCACCCATATCATCCGCGGCGACGATCACCTCAACAATGCCGCCCGGCAAACCCAGATCTACGAGGCGCTTGGCTGGCCGGTGCCGACCATGGCCCATATCCCACTCATCCACGGCCCGGACGGCTCGAAACTCTCCAAGCGGCACGGCGCGCTGGGCGTCGATGCGTATCGCGGCATGGGCTATCTGCCGGCGGCGCTGCGCAACTATCTCGTCCGGCTCGGCTGGGCCCACGGCGATCAGGAAATCTTCTCGACCGAGGACATGGTACGCCTCTTCGACCTGCCGCAGGTCGGCCGCTCGCCCGCGCGTTTCGATTTCGCCAAGCTTGAGCATCTCAATGGCCACTATATCCGCAGCACCACGGACACGGACCTGCTGGTCGAGCTTGAGCGCGCCCTGCCGCACATCGCGGGCGGCGATTTGCTCGCGGCAAAAATGTCCGATCCCCTCCGGGCGAAAATCCTTGCCGCCATGCCTGCGCTCAAGGAGCGCGCCAAGACGCTGATCGATCTCCTCGACGGCACCCGCTTCCTGTGGTCGGACCGGCCGGTACCGCTCGACGAGAAGGCGGCTGCGCTCCTGACGGGCGAGGCGCGCAGGATCATCGCGCGGCTGATCGGGGCGCTCGAACGGGTCGAGCCGTGGACTGCCGCGGCCCTCGAGGTGAGCGTGCGCACATTTTCGGAGAGCGAGAACATCAAGCTCGGCTCGGTGGCGCAGCCGCTGCGCGCGGCATTGACCGGACGGACCACCTCGCCCGGCATTTTCGATGTGCTGGCGGTGCTCGGCAAGGACGAGAGCCTGGCGCGCCTGCACGACCGCGCAGCCGAGCCGGCATAAGTCTCCTTCGTTTCGCACGCAGGGCGGTGCGGCGAACGGAAGGCGCTCCTTTCGCCCTTGCGACATTTGCGTGCCGATCCCGCCGGCACCCGGAGCCCGCGGACCGCTTGCGACAATGTCTTGCGGTGCAAGATCGTATAAGGTACCCAACCAGAACACCCTCGGACCTCGTGAGCCTGCCGGGGCTCGCTGTCGGCCCACCAGCCGCCGTCTGAAGTCCGCGCGGAGCCTCCGGAATTGGGGATTTGAGCATGGACGCAAAGACGGGCACCAACGCCAAGGTCGGGAAACTCAGCGTCGGGGACAAGGCGTGGTCCTTTCCCGTTTACGAGGGCACCATCGGGCCCGATGTGGTCGACATTTCGAAGCTGTACGGATCGTCGGGCCTGTTCACCTACGATCCCGGCTTCACCTCGACTGCAAGCTGCGAATCCAAGATCACTTATATCGACGGCGACCAGGGTGTCCTGCTCTATCGCGGCTACCCGATCGAGCAACTGGCCGAGCACGGCGACTTTCTGGAGACCTGTTATCTCCTTCTTTACGGTGAATTGCCGACCGCGAGCCAGAAGGCGGACTTCGACAAGCGTGTGACCAACCACACGATGGTCCACGAGCAGATGAGCCGCTTCCTGCAGGGCTTCCGTCGCGACGCCCATCCGATGGCCGTCATGGTGGGCCTGGTCGGCGCGCTGTCGGCCTTCTATCACGACTCGACCGACATTTCCGACCCGCACCAGCGGCTCGTCGCCTCGATCCGCATGATCGCAAAAATGCCGACGCTGGCGGCAATGGCATACAAATATACGATCGGTCAGCCGTTCGTGTATCCGATGAATGCGCTCGATTACTCAAGCAACTTCCTGCGGATGTGCTTTGCCGTCCCCTGCGAGGAATACAAGGTCAATCCGGTGCTTGCGCGCGCGATGGACCGCATCTTCATCCTGCATGCCGACCACGAGCAGAATGCATCGACCTCGACCGTACGGCTCGCCGGCTCCTCGGGCGCCAATCCGTTCGCCTGCATCGCCGCCGGCATCGCCTGCCTGTGGGGACCGGCGCACGGCGGCGCCAACGAGGCCGCGCTCAAGATGCTCAACGAAATCGGCACCGTCGACCGCATTCCCGAATATATCCGCCGCGCCAAGGACAAGAACGATCCGTTCCGGCTGATGGGATTCGGCCATCGCGTCTACAAGAATTACGACCCGCGCGCGAAGATCATGCAGAAGACCTGCCACGAGGTGCTCGCCGAAGTCGGCCACAAGGACGATCCCCTGCTCGAAGTGGCGGTTGAACTTGAGCGGATCGCCCTGCACGACGACTATTTCGTCGAGAAGAAGCTTTATCCGAACATCGACTTCTATTCGGGCATCACGCTCAAGGCGATGGGTTTCCCGACCTCGATGTTCACGGTTCTGTTCGCGGTCGCGCGCACGGTCGGCTGGATCGCGCAATGGAAAGAGATGATCGAGGATCCGAACCAGAAGATCGGTCGTCCGCGACAGCTCTATACCGGGGCGGCCCGGCGCGACTATCAGCCGATTTCGACGCGCAAGGCGTGACGCCAGATCATGGCGTAAGGGCAAGTCACGCGACTGCCGGGGTAATGCAAGGGCTAAACGTAAAATGCCGGACGGGTTAGGACACGATCAGCTCAGCCGCTGACCGTGCTTCTGGCCTGCGGCTGCGCCGTCATAGGCCCAGGTCAGATAGCTTGCGCCCCAGGTAAAGCCGCCGCCGAACGCGGCCAGGATCAGGCGATCGCCGGTCTTCAGCTGGCGTTCGTAATCCCACAGGCAGAGCGGAATCGTGGCGGCGGTCGTGTTGCCGAACTTGTGGATCGTGACCATCACGCGGTCCATCGGCAGGCCCATCTTCTCCGCCGTCGCCTCGATGATGCGCCGGTTGGCCTGGTGCGGCACGAGCCACCGGATCATGTCCGCGCGCAGATTGTTGCGGACCATGATTTCGGAGGCAACCTCGGCCATTTTCGCGATCGCGAACTTATAGACCGCCGCGCCCTCCTGGTAGACATAGTGCATCCGCTTCGCCACGGTCTCGGCATTCGGTGGCAGGCGGCTGCCGCCGGCTTTCTGGTGCAGGTGGATCATGCCCGCGCCGTCGGAGCGGATGACGGTGTCGAAAATGCCCTCGCCGTTGGGCGAGGGCTCGATCAGGACCGCGCCGGCCCCGTCGCCAAATATCACGCAGGTCGCCCGGTCCGTGTAGTCGATGATCGCCGACATCTTGTCGGCACCCACCACCACGACCTTGCGGCATTGCCCGGTCGCGACGAACTGCGAGGCAATGCTGACCGCGTAGATGAATCCGGAGCAGGCTGCCTGAATGTCGAAGCTGCCGATCGGTCCCAACCCGACCATGTCGGCGATGAGATTGGCGGTCGAGGGAAAGACGAAGTCCGGCGTCGTCGTCGCGCAGATGAGAAGATCGACCTCGGCCGGCGCGGTGCCGGTTTTCGTCAGCAGTCCGCGGACGGCTTCGGCGGCCATGTGCGAGGTGCCGAGCCCCTCGCCCTTGAGGATGCGGCGCTCCTTGATACCGGTGCGCTCGGTGATCCAGGTGTCGCTGGTATCCACCATCCGCGCCAGTTCGGCATTGGTCAGGACGTGGTCCGGAAGATATCCGTAAACGCCTGTGATTGCAGGTCTTTTTTCGGTATGGCCGTTGGCGCCCATAGGCCGGTCAAGCTCTTATTGCCGTTGCGGAAACAAAATTACGGTGTTCGCCCGGCGAATGCCAGTCCGGGCCGGTTCAATTTGTAACACGTCCTGCAACACCCGTTCCGGGCGTGCGGCCCCGTCGGGCTGTTTCAAGAACGATCTCGGCGGCGTGGTCGGCCGGTTCCGCCTTCCCGATCTGCATGATGGCGTCGAGCTTGCGGAAGGCGTCCAGTTGACGGCTGCGGGCCGGGCCGTCCGCAAACAGCGGCAGCAATGCCGCCGACAGCTTGTCCGGGGTGCAATCCTGCTGGATGAATTCCGGCACCACATTCTCGCCGAGCACGAGATTGGCCAGGATCGCGGACGGAACCCTGATCAGCCGCCGCGCGATCGCAGCCTCCAGCCGCGACACTTTGTATGCCGTCACCATCGGGACGCCGGCGATCGCGAGCTCGAGCGTGACGGTTCCCGATTTTGCGAGCGCCGCCCGCGCGGTGCGGAATGCCGCGCGTCGCTCTTCGCGCTTGACCGCGATACGCGGCCGCAACGGCCAGTGCGCGGTCGCGCGCAATACCGTGTCGGCAAGATGCGAGGTCGTGGGGATCACGATATCGAGTGGCCAGACAGTTTTGGCGATACGCTCGACGGTGCGTTCGAATGGCTCGATCAGACGTTTGATCTCGCCTTTACGGCTTCCCGGTAGCACGAGCAGGATCGGCGGCGCGCTCGCGCGCCGCGCCGCCTCCGTTGCATCGGGGCGCAATTCATCGACCTGCTCGACCAGCGGATGGCCGACATAGGTGCATGGCGGGCCGCCCAACCTGCGATGGACTTCCGGCTCGAACGGCAGCAGGCCGAGCACATGATCGATATAGCGGCGCATGGCGCGGGCGCGGCCCGGGCGCCAGGCCCATACGCTTGGCGAGACATAATCGACGATCGGGATCGACGGGTTCGCGCGCCGGACGCGGCGTGCGACGCGATGGGTGAAATCCGGGCTGTCGATGATGACCATCACGTCGGGACGTTCCGCGAGCGCAGCCCTGGCAGTCTGGCGGATGCGGCTGAGGATCAGCGGCAGGCGCGAGGGGATCGCCGCAAAGCCGACGATCGCAAGGTCATCAATGCGAAACAGCGACGGCAGGCCGGCCGCCGCCATCTCGAAGCCGCCGACCCCGCGAAACACAACGCCGTCCCCATGCCGGGCGCGCAAGGCATTCATCAGGGCCGCGCCCAGCCGGTCGCCGGATTCCTCGGTGGCGACGAGAAAGACCTTCATCACGGCTCCCCGTCCTTCATCCCGACGACAAACAAGTTCGCGCGATTGGCGGCCTCGACGATTGCGGCGGGCTTGGCAACGATAGTGCCGCCTGCAATCACGGCAAGGCCGGCAAGTCCCGCTTCGGCGACCCCGGTGACAGTCTTCGGTCCGATCGAGGGCAGATCGAAGCGTCGGTCCTGGTCGGGTTTCGGGGCCTTGACGAGCACACCGGTCCCCAGCGGTGAACGGATGCGTCCGGAGCGGCGCAGTTCGGCGACGCGCGCCAACATCTGGTCGGTGCCCTCGCTCGCTTCAATGGCCAGCACGTGATTGCCGGCGACGACGACCGCTTGTCCGATATCGAAGGGACCCGTCGCCCGCAGCACCTCGAGGCCGCGTGCAATGTCGGACAGATCGGTCGCGCCGGGCACCGTGTTCGAAAGCGGCCCCTCGGGCATCAGGATTTCCGGCGCGACTTCATGTGCACCCAGCATCCGGAAGCCGAGATCCTCGAAGATTTTCGCAATGCCGGTCAGCAGATGATCGTCGCCGCCGTAGAATTGGCGTACAATCCGCGGGAACAGCCGCAAGGTCGTCCAGTCGAGGCGGATTTCGCGGATGGCCGGGCGGACGATCGTGCCGATGAAGATGACGTCGCGCAGGCGCTCCTTCCGCGCGATGCGGATGAAGCGGCCGAGCTGGCCGATGCGCGCCCAGTAATGCGGATAGCGCTTGACCGCTTCGGGGTCCGCCCATGGCTGCAGCGGAAACAAGACCACGCGCCGGCCCTGCTGGACCAGCGCGTCGGCGACCACAAAGGGGAAGCTGCCGCCGCCACAGATGATCGCGACGGCCTCGCCTGCATCCGCGGGCTCCGGCGCGGTCACGCGGTCTCGCCGGCCGACTCCGCAACCGTGGCGGCCGGGACGTTCTGCCAGGCCTTCATCAGCGGACGCGAGCCGGCGCTACGGATGAAGGCGATGATCTTGGCCACCGCCGGATCGGATCCGAATTCACGCGCCACCGCCTCGATCCGATCCTTGTGATGGCCAGGCGTCAGGAACAGGCTCCGGTAGGCCTGCCGCAGGCGCTGGATGTCGAAGCGCGAGAAGCCGCGCCGGCGCAACCCGATCACGTTGAGCCCGTCGAGCGCACCGCGCTGGCCGATCGCAAATCCGAACGGAATGACATCGGCGCCGATGCCGGTCATGCCGGCGATCATGGCGCACTCGCCGATACGCACGAACTGATGCACGGCGGAATGGCCGCCGAACACGACATTGTCCTCGACCACGACGTGGCCGCCGAGCACCGCATTGTTGGCCATGGTGACGTGGTTGCCGACCTTGCAGTCATGGCCGACATGGCTGCCGACCATGAACATGCATTTGTCGCCGACCTCGGTGACGCCGCGGTCGTCCTCGGTGCCGGTATTCATCGTCACGCTTTCGCGGATTTCGCAATCCGCACCGATGAGGAGGCGGGTAGGACCGCCGCGATATTTCATCGATTGCGGCGGCGTACCGAGCGAGCTGAAGGGATAGACGACCGTGCGCGCACCGATCGTCGTGTATCCGTCGACATGGACATGGGCGATCAGCCGGCAGCCGTCGGCGATCGTCACGTTGGGACCGACCACGCAATAAGGTCCGATGGTGACGTCCTTGCCGATTGACGCGCCGTTGGCGACACGCGCACTGGGGTCGATGATGGTCATCCTGGAATCATCCGTTCACAATCATGGCGCCGACTTCGGCCTCGGCAACAATATCGCCCTGCACGCGCGCTTCCCCGGTGTACCACCAGATGTTCCGCCGCCGCGCCTTCTTCGTCATATGATATTCGAGCGTGTCCCCCGGCCGAACCTGCTTACGGAATTTCGCCTTGTCGATGGTCATGAAGAACACCGATTTGGACGGCCCGCCGGTCGCGCCCGAGCATATGCACAGAACGCCGGCCGTCTGCGCCATTCCCTCGATCATCAGCACGCCGGGGAAAATCGGGTTGTCCGGGAAATGGCCAAGGAACTGCGGTTCGTTGGCGGTAACGTTCTTGACGCCGATCCCAAATTCGTCGCTCCGCATGCTGTGTACGCGGTCGATCATCAGGAAAGGAAAGCGATGCGGCAGGACTTCCAGGATTTTGATGATGTCGGCCGCTTCGACCACGCTCGGGGCTTCATTCATCGGGGCGCTCATTCGTCGGTTTCTTTGCCGGCATTCACATGATCCCTGCGCCGGCCCAGACGCTCCAGCGCGAAGATTTCCCGCATCCAGATTTTCGCCGGCTTGGCCGGCGAACCGCCCCAGCGCGCGCCGCGCGGAATGTTGTTATTGACGTTGCTGCCCGCGGCCACCTGCGCGCCCTCGGCAATCACGACGTGATTGTTGATCGCAATCTTGCCGCCGAGGGCGACAAAATCCTCGAGCGTCACGCTACCGGCAATCGCGCAATGCGCTACGATCACGCAATGACGGCCGATCGCGACGTTGTGCCCGATCTGCACGAGATTGTCGATCTTGGTGCCCTCGCCGATCACGGTGTCGCGGATGGCGCCGCGGTCGATCGTGGTACCGGCGCCGATCTCGACGTCATCCTGGATGATCACGCGACCGATTTGCGGCACCTTGCCGTGCCCGGTCGGGCTCATCACAAACCCGAAGCCGTCCTGGCCAATACTGCAGCCGGGATGGACGGTCACCCGGTCCCCGATGATGGCGTGGGTCATGGAGACGTTCGCGCCGATCGAACAGCCGCGGCCGATCTTGACGTGCGGACCGATCACCGCCCCCGCCCCGATCACGCTGCCGGTGCCGATCTCCGCATGCGGGCCGATCACCGCCCCCGGATCGATCACGACGCCCGGTTCGATGCGGGCGGCCGGGTGCACGAAGGAGCCCGGTGCGATGCCTTCGGCGGCGAACATGGAGGCTGGACGAAGGGCCTCGGGAAACAGTTCGCGTGCGATGGCGACGAAAGCGCGATAGGGGTGCGGCGTGACCAGCAGCGCCAGGTACGCGGGCGCGCGGGCGGCGAAGCGTTCTGAAATCAGGCAAAGCCCGGCACGGGTCGTGGCGAGCTGCTCGACATAGGCGGGATTGTCCAGGAAGCACAGGTCGTAGGGACCCGCCCGATCGAGCGCGGCGATGCCGCCGAGCGGCCGGTCTGGCTCGAACGCGCCACGCGGGGTACCGCCGGTGCGGGCGGCGATGGCGCCGGCGGTCAGGCCAGTCGCGGGTTTGAAGAAGATCGGCTCGCTCATACGATCAGTATAGCGGCCTGCGACCGCGTCGCGATCAGAATCGAGTACCGCCGCCGAACCGGAATTCCTGCACCCGGTCGTAGCCTTCCTTGGTCAGCGGGATCGCATAATCGAACCGCAACGGGCCGAACGGCGAGTCCCAGATCAGGCCGACGCCGACCGAGGAGCGGACCTTGTTGGTATCGGCGAGCAGGATGGTTTCCGTGCTGCTGGGGTTCGAAACCGGCCCCTTGTAATCCCACAGCGAGCCTGCATCGGCGTAGACCGCGCCGCGCATGCCGACGTCTTTCGGGATGAAATAGAGTGGCACCTGGAATTCGACGCTCGCGCCCCAATACATCGTGCCGCCGAGCGCGTCCTGCGTCGTGCCGGAGGTCAGGTCGCGCGGACCGAGGCCGGCCGAGGCAAAGCCGCGCACAAGATTCGGCCCCATCTTGAAGTGATCGAGCATGCGCACTTCCTTGCCGCCCCAGCCCGCAATGTGGCCGCCCTGCAGGCGGAACACCGTGACGATGTCTGGGATCATTTCGGTGTAGAAGCGCGCATCGACCGTGCTGCGGACGTAGTTCACGTCGCCGCCGATGCCGGCTAGATCCTGCTTGGTATCGATCATGATACCGCGGGTCGGGTTCTTGTTGTTGTCGAGCGTGTTGTAGACGAGCGTGTAGCCGACGAGCGAAGTCAGGACCGGGCCCTGCGCCAGTTCGAGGCGCACCGGCAGCGAGGCCTCGCCGTCCGAATAGCAACCCTGTGCCGGCGTGTAGGTCGTCGAGCAGTTGTTGTACTGGCTCGGCAGCGTGATTTCCTGCTGATAGGCCTGGTAGCGCAACTGGATTGCGAGATCCTCGCGCAGCGTGAAGCCGAGCCGCGTGCCGCCGCCGTAGGTCTTGGTAGCATAGGATTGATAGTTGCTCGCCTCGCGCTCCTTGGCGAAGACGTCAAGCCCGAGCGCGACGCGATAGCCCATCAGGTAGGGTTCGACGAAGCTGAGTTCGACACCGCGCGCCTTTTCGCCGTACTGGACGGCGGCGCGGGCGAACTGGCCGCGGCCGAGCAGGTTGCGCTCGCCGATGGAGGCTTCGGCCATGAAGCCGTCGGCGGTCGAATAGCCGCCGCCGATCGAGAATTCGCCGGTAGAGGTTTCCTCGACCTCGACATTGAGCACCACGCGGTCGGGCGCGGAGCCCGGCTCATTGGTGATTTTGACGGACTTGAAGAAGTTCAGATTCTTCAGGCGCCGTTCGGCGCGGTCGACCAGCGCGCGGTTATAGGCGTCACCCTCAGCAATATCGAATTCGCGGCGGATCACGTAGTCGCGCGTGCGGGTATTGCCGCGAATCTGGATGCGCTCGATATAGGCGCGCGCGCCCTCTTCCACCACGAACGCGATATTGACGCGCTGGCCTTCAAAATCGCGGTCACCACGCGGCCGCACCGACGCGAACGGATAGCCGTATTTGGCGATCGCGATCGACATCTCCTCGACGCTCTTCTCGACCGCCTCGGCATTATAGAAGTCCCCGGCCTTCACGCGCAGTGCGCTGCGCAGCACCTCGGGGTCGACCGCGCGCACGTTCGACTGGATGTCGACGGCACCGAAGCGGTAGCGCGCACCCTCATCGATCGTGAACGTGACGATAAAACCCTTCTCCGACGGATCGTATTCGGAGGCGGCCGACACGATCTGCACATCGGCAAAGCCGTGCTTGAGATAGAAGCGACGCAGCAGATCGCGATCGGCCTCGATGCGGTCGGGGTCGTAGATGTCGCTGTTCTTGAGGAAACTCAGGATGTTGGTTTCGCTCGTCTTGATGGCGTCCTTCAGACGCTGGTCGGCATAGGACTTGTTGCCGACGAAACGGATCTTCTTGACGCCGGTCTTCTGGCCTTCAACGATTTCAAAGACGAGGTCGACGCGGTTGTTCGGAAGCTCGATGATCTTCGGCGTCACCGAAATGTCGAAGCGGCCCGCGCGGCGATAGATTTCAACGATGCGCTGCACGTCGGACTGCACGATCGGACGCGAAAAGGTGCCGCGCGCGCGCGACTGGACCTCGAGCGTCAATTGCTCGTCCTTGACGCGCTTGTTGCCCTCGAAGGCGATGCGATTGATGACCGGATTTTCGATGACCGTGACGATGAGCCGCCCGCCGGCCTGACGGATACGCACGTCCTGGAACAGTCCGGTCGCGTAGAGACCCTTCAGGCCCTGGTCGATCGTGGCGGCATCGAAACGGCCGCCGGGGCCCGGCCGGAAATAGGAGCGGATCGTGTCGACTTCGACACGGCGATTGCCTTCGACCACGACATTTGCGGACTGGGCATAGGCATAGGTTGGCGCCACAACGCTGGACGCAACACCGAAAACGGCTCCCCCGAGGAGAAAGGCGCCAACGCCAAGCCCTCGTACTAACCGCGCACCAATTCCCATGCGCACGCGCCCTTTATCCTGCCCTCAGGCCACCCTGCGTGATCTTAAGACCTTGTTAAGACTCGCTTCTTCTACAGGATTTGCTTCCTCATGCAAACCCATTGATCGTCTAGTTCGCCTTTACCCTCAATACGTTGCTGCCATGCCACAAAATCTGGGGCATTACGAGCCGACGGTCCGTAGGAAGTGCATTATGTCGTTGCGAGTTGCAAAGATCATTAACGCCAGAATAAGGAAAACACCGACCCGGAACCCCATTTCCTGTGCATAATCAGACAGGGGCCGGCCGCGAAGAGCCTCCACCAGATAGAACAAAAGGTGACCGCCATCGAGCATCGGGATCGGAAACAGGTTGAGCAGTCCGATCGACACGGAAAGAACCGCCGCAAGATGGAAGACGGCGCTTAAACTGATGGTTGCAACCTGCCCGGACACCTGCGCGATGCGCAGCGGACCGCCGAGCTGCTCGGCGGATTCCCGGCCGACCACGATCCGCCCGAGATAGGTCAGCGTCTGCTTGGCCACAAACCACGTCTCGCCGACACCCATGCTCACCGCAGTAAACGGATCGACCTTCTTGAACTTTGCCTCGCCCGGGGCGAGCGACCGCCGCACGCCGAGAATGCCGAGCTTGTGGACGTTGCCGAATGCGTCCTTTTCCTCGCGCAGTTCCGGGCGGGCGGTAATCTCGATCTGCGTCCCGTTGCGCTCGATCCCGAAGCGCAGCTCCTCGCCAGCATTCGTCGATACCGTGCGCTGCATGTCGGAAAAATTTTCAATCGCGCTGCCGTTGATCGTGACGACGGTGTCGCCGGCGCGGAATCCGGCGCGTTCGGCGACGCTGCCGGGCAGCACCTCGTCGATCCGCGCGGTCGTATCGCTTTTCCCGACCAGCATGAAAATGGCGGCGAAGATCACGATCGCCAGGATGAAATTCGCGATCGGCCCGGCCGCCACGATCGCGGCGCGGTTGCGGACCGGCTGGTCGAAAAAGCTGACCCTGCGTTCGGCGGCCGACATGCGGGCCAGGGCCTCCTGGTCGGGCACGCTTGCGGCATTGTCGTCGCCGAAGAACTTCACATAGCCGCCGAGCGGTATGGCGGACACTTTCCAGCGCGTACCGTGCCGGTCGGTGAAGCCGAACAATTCAGGTCCGAACCCGACCGAGAAGACGAGCACCCGCACCCCGCACCAGCGTGCGACCATGAAATGCCCGAGCTCGTGGAAAAACACGACGATCGTCAGAACGAACAGGAACGGCAGCAGCGCGCCGGTAAATCCTCCGCCCCACAGATTCAGCGGGCCCAGAAAATCAAACATGACAGCAGCTTCCCCAGTTCTTCTTGAGGCCGACTAGCGATCCTTGGCGGCGACTTCCGGCAGGAGCGCGGTGGCAAGCGAGCGGGCGGTCTGGTCCACGACAAGCGCCTCGTCGATTGTGGCGGGTTCCCCGAGAACGCCATCGCGCGCGGCGGCGTCAAGGGTGCGCTCCACCAACGCGGCAATGGCGGCGAAACCGAGGCGCGCGTCGAGAAACGCGCGCACGGCGATCTCGTTGGCGGCGTTGAGCACGGTCGGGGCTGCGCCGCCAGTTTCCAGCGCGCTGCGCGCCAGCGCCAGCGCGGGAAAACGCCTGGTATCGGGCTGTTCGAAATCGAGACGTGCGACTTTGGTCCAATCGAGCTGGGCCGCAGAGGATGCAAGCCGATCGGGCCAGGCAAGGCAATGGGCGATCGGCACGCGCATGTCGGGCGGGCCGAGCTGCGCGACGGTCGAACCGTCGCTGAATTCCACCAGCCCGTGCACGATCGATTGCGGGTGGACGAGAACATCAATGCGCTCGGACGGCATGCCAAACAGATGGTGCGCTTCGATCAGCTCCAGCCCCTTGTTCATCAGCGTGGCGGAATCGATCGTCACCTTCGCGCCCATCGACCAGTTCGGGTGCCGCAGCGCCTGTTCCTTCGTCGCCGCGCGGATCGCCTCGACCGGCCAGGTCCGGAACGGGCCGCCGGACGCTGTCAACACGATGCGCGCGACGTCGTCGCGGTGCCCGGCGCCAAGCGCCTGGAAGATGGCGTTGTGTTCGGAATCCACTGGCAAGAGGGTCGCGTCGCGGACGGCGGCCTCGCGCATGAAGACCGCGCCGGCGCACACCAGACATTCCTTGTTCGCCAGCGCGAGCATGGGTCCGCGTCTGAGCGCGGCGAGCGTCGGCTTGAGCCCGGTCGCGCCGCTGATCGCAGCCATCACCCAGTCGGCCGGTCGCTCAGCCGCCTCCACGAGCGCATCGGGTCCCGCCGTGGCCTCGATCGAGGTTCCGGCGAGTGCGGATTTCAGTTCGCCGTAGGCAGCGGGATCGGCAATGGCCGCCATGCGCGCACCGAGCAGACGGGCGCATTGCGCAAGCGCTTGCGCGTTGCTGTTGGCGGTGACGGCTTCGACCCGGTAGCGATGCGGTTCGCGCCGGATCAGGTCGATCGTGCTGGTGCCGATCGAGCCGGTGGCGCCAAGGATGGTAACCGAGCGTACGGGTGCGAGATCGGCCCGGCCCGCACGCTCCTGCAGTACGCTCCGCGTCATGCAATCACCACGCGATGAGACCGGCGGCTGGCGACTGTCCGCCCGAGCGCAGCAGGCCGATGACAACGGCGGCTGTGACCGCGGTGACGAACCCGTCAATGCGGTCCATGACGCCGCCATGCCCGGGTATGAGCGCGCTCGAATCCTTGGCGTTGAACTGACGTTTCAGGTGCGATTCAAAAAGGTCGCCGGCCTGCGAAACGGCCGACAATACGAACGCAATCGCCGCGATCTTGCCGGCCGCCGCGACATTATCGGGCCAGAGCACGGCGAGGCCGGCCAGCACCGCCGCAAGACTGCCGCCGATGGCGCCCGACCAGGTCTTGTTGGGGCTGATGGCGGGCGCGAGCTTAGGGCCGCCGAGCGCGCGGCCGACGAAATAGGCTAGGATGTCGGTCGCCCACACGACGGCGAACACGAACAGGATCGCCCTCATCCCGATCTGGTCGTTATCGCGCAGCAGCGGCGGCGCAAGCAGCAGCGCGCCGGCATAAGCGAGGCCGGCGGCGGTCCAGACCGGCTTGCGCGCGGCGATGATGCCCGCGGCGACCGCGCCAAGCACGAGGATCAGCAAGGCAAAACCGCTGTGCTCGACGATCGCAAGGACCGCGCCGATCGCAAGCGCGCCAAGCCCGGTGACAAGCAATCCGTAATGGTCGGCCGGCTCGATCAGCCGCAGCCATTCCCACCAGACGAGCAGCGAGACAGCAGTCCAGAACAACGCAAACGCGCCGCCGCCGAGATAGGTGGTGCCGAGTGCGACCGCCGCAAGCACGATTCCCGAAACGATGCGCAGGACGAGATTGTGTGCGGCTCCCAGGCTTGTCGCCATATCTGGCCCTGTCGCCGGGTTGCCTCCTGCCATCGGTCAGGACCCTACTTTGGCAGTAAGGCCGCCGAACCGACGCTCGCGGCGCCCGAAATCGGCGATCGCGGATTCGAGCGCATTGCGATCGAAGTCGGGCCAGAAAGTCGGAACGAAAATCAGCTCGCTATAGGCGGACTGCCAGAGCAGAAAATTCGAAAGCCGCGACTCCCCGCTGGTGCGGATGATCAGATCCGGGTCGGGAATGTCGGGCGCATCGAGATGGCGCGCCAGGGCGTCGGCGTTGATCGATTGCGGATCGAGGCTGCCGGCGGCCACGAGTTCGGCCATGCGGCGCGCTGCGCGTGCAATCTCCTGCCGGGCGCCGTAATTGAATGCAACCACGAGCGTGAGCCCGGTATTCGCCCGCGTCAGTTCCTCGGCCTCTTCAAGCAATCGCCGCACGTCGTCGTCGAGGCCTTCCCGTTCCCCGATCACGCGCACGCGCACGCCGCTCCGATGCAATTCGGCCAGATCGTTGCGGATGAAGCGGCGCAGCAATCCCATCAGGTCGCGGACCTCGCTGGCGGGCCGCGACCAGTTCTCGGTGCTGAAGGAGAAGATCGTCAGGAAGCCGATGCCGAGCTCGCCGGCCGCGCGCACCGTGCGCCGCAACGCCTCGACGCCGCGGCGATGGCCCTCGCTGCGCGGCAAGCCGCGCGCCGCGGCCCACCGGCCGTTGCCGTCCATGATGACGGCGACGTGGCGGGGGACTTCGAGCCCTCCAATCGCGTTCGTGACGACGTCCGGTTTTGACATCCCAATCGTCTGCGTCGTTCTGTCCTCAAACGGTGAGGATTTCCTTTTCCTTGGTCGCGAGAAACTGATCGACCTCGTGGATCATCTGGTCGGTCGTCTTCTGGATTTCGGCTGAAATCCGCTCGTGGTCGTCCTGGCTGATCTTGTGGTCCTTCTCGAGCTTCTTGACGACGTCGAGACCATCGCGGCGGACATGGCGCACGGCGACACGCGCGGCTTCGGCGTACTTGTGCGCGACCTTGACGAGCTCCTTGCGGCGCTCCTCGTTCAGTTCGGGGATACGCAGACGGATGGTCTGGCCCTCGGTTTGCGGATTGAGGCCGAGATTGGCGTTGGTGATCGCCTTTTCCGTGGCATGCACGAGCGACTTGTCCCACACCGAGACGGTGATCATGCGCGGCTCGGGCACGCTGACGGTCGCCACCTGGTTGAGCGGCATGTGGCTGCCATAGGCCTCGACCTGCACCGGATCGAGCAGATGGGCGGACGCGCGGCCGGTGCGCAAACCCGCAAGCTCGGTCTTGAGGACCTGCAGGGCGCCCTGCATCCGCCGCTTGATTTCGTTGATGTCGTGCGTGGTCGCGGTCATTGGCTTCTCTCAAGTTCCTGTCGCGGCCGCGCAGGCGTCCGCAGAAGTCTCCAGGGCGCGTCGTCCGCACCGCCGCCGGCGCGTCAATCGCTGACGAACGTCGCCCGGCCCTCTCCCCGCAGGACCGCCGTGATGGCGTTCGCACCGGCAATCGAGAAGACGATGATAGGCATACGGTTCTCGCGGGCAAGCGCGAACGCGGTGCCATCCATCACCTTGAGGTCCTTCTCGATTGCCTCGCGGTGGGTCAGCTGGTCGTAGCGGCGGGCCGCCGGATCGCGCCTGGGGTCGGCGCTGTAGACGCCGTCGACATTGGTCGCCTTGAGGACGGCGTCGCAGCCAAGCTCGGCGGCGCGCAGGACGGCGGTCGTGTCGGTCGTGAAATAGGGATTGCCGGTACCGCCGGCCAGGACCACGATGCGGCCCAGTTCGAGGTGCTTGCGGGCGCGCTGGATCGAATAGGGTTCGCACACCTGCGGCATGACGATGGCCGAGAGCGTACGGGCCGGCGCGCCCGCCCGCGCGATCGCGGTCTCGAGCGCAAGGCCGTTCATGACGGTCGCCAGCATGCCCATCATGTCCCCGGTTTCGCGCGACACTCCGCGCGCGGAAACCTCGACGCCGCGGAAAATATTGCCGCCGCCAACGACGACCGCGACGGCGCAGCCGAGCGCCTGCGCGCACACGAGATCTGCGGCAAAGCGGTCGATGGTCGGCTGGTCGATGCCGGAGCCGGCGGCGCCCGCGAGCGCCTCGCCGGACAGTTTCACCATAACGCGGCGATGAATGGGCGCGGACGTCACGTTTCGGCCTCCCCGCCGGTTTTGGGCCTGCTAGGATTTCGCCGCGGCAGCGACCTCGGCGGCGAAATCGCTCTCCTGCTTCTCGATGCCCTCGCCGAGCGCAAAGCGTACAAAGCCCGCGATCTTCACCGGCGCCCCGACCTTGCCTTCCGCGGCCTTGAGCGCCTGCGCGACGGACTTGTCGGGCTCATGGATATAAGCCTGCTCGAGCAGACAGACCTCCTTGTAGAAGGTCTTCAGGCCGGACTCGACGATCTTCTCGATGACATTCTCCGGCTTGCCCTGCTGGCGATACTTGTCGGCAAGGATGTCCTTCTCGCGCCGCACCACCATTGGATCGAGGCCGGCGGCTTCGACCGCCTGCGGATTGGCGGCGGCGACATGCATGGCGAGGAGCCGTCCGAGCGCGGTCAGCTCAGCGGCATTGCCCGTGGATTCGAGCGCGACCAGCACGCCGATCTTGCCGAGGCCGTCGGACACCGAATTGTGCACGTAGCTGCCGATCGCCCCTTTGACGACCGAGACGCCGGCGGCGCGACGCAGCGTCATGTTTTCGCCGATCGTTGCGATCGAGGCCGAGAGGGCCTCGGCCACGGTCATGCTGCCGGCCTTGGCGGCGTTGATCTTGTCGATCTCGGTGCCCGCGCTCAGCGCGACGTCCGCGATCAACTTCACCAGACCCTGGAACTGCTCGTTGCGTGCCACGAAGTCGGTTTCGGCATTGACCTCCACGACGACACCCTTGGTGCCGGCAATGGCGATGCCGATCAGTCCCTCGGCGGCGACGCGGCCGGCCTTCTTGGCGGCCTTGGCGAGGCCTTTCTTGCGCAGCCAGTCGACCGCGGCCTCCATGTCGCCCTTGGTCTCGTTGAGCGCGGCCTTGCAGTCCATCATGCCTGCGCCGGTCTTCTCGCGCAGTTCCTTGACCATCGCGGCGGTGATTTCAGCCATGATCCGATCCAAATCCCGATAAATTGACAAGAACGCGCGGCCTGTGCGGCCGCGCGCGCCTCATTACTCCGCTTCCGCGGTGAAGCCCTTGGCCTGGGCGATCCAGCCCTCGACACGGCCCGGCAGACCGACCTCTTCGCCGATCTTGTGGGCGGCGGCCGGCTTGAGGTCGGCGATCTGCCAGTAATGGAAGATGCCGAGATCGTTGAGCTTCTTTTCGATCGCCGGAGACACGCCGGCGAGCTTCTTGAGATCGTCGGCAACGCCACGCGGTCCCGGCAAAGCCTCGAACTCGTCGTCGACCTTCGGCAGCTCTTCGAGGATCGGGGCGGTCTGCGCGCCGGCGTCGAAGCCACGCTCGCCCTGTGAGCGCGAAATGCCGTCGATGGCGGCCTTGGCGATGAGATCGCAATAGAGCGAAATCGCGCGCGAGGCGTCGTCATTGCCCGGAACGGGGAAATTGATTCCGTCCGGATCGCAATTGGTATCGACCACGGCGGCGACCGGGATATTTAGGCGCTGCGCTTCCTTGATCGCGATATCTTCCTTGTTGGTGTCGATTACGAACAGCAGGTCCGGCAGGCCGCCCATGTCCTTGATGCCGCCGAGCGAGCGATCGAGTTTGTCGCGTTCGCGCTGCAGGTCGAGACGCTCTTTCTTGGTGTAGCCGCCGATCTCGTTCGACGAGAGCATTTCCTCGAGCTTGCGCAGGCGCTGGATCGAGCCGGAAATGGTCTTCCAGTTGGTCAGCGTGCCGCCGAGCCAGCGCGAATTAACGTAATACTGCGCGCAGCGCTTAGCGGCGTCGGCCACAGGGTCCTGCGCCTGCCGCTTGGTGCCTACGAACAGGATGCGGCCGCCCTTGGAGACGGTGTCGGAAATCGCCTGCAGCGCGCGGTGCAGCATCGGCACGCTCTGCGCGAGGTCGATGATGTGGATGTTGTTGCGGGTGCCGAAGATGTAATTGCCCATCTTCGGGTTCCAGCGGTGGGCCTGATGGCCGAAATGCACGCCAGCTTCCAAAAGCTGACGCATCGAAAAGTCAGGAAGCGCCATTCGTCTTCTCCGGTTGAGCCGCCGCGGACCTGTGGACCTTCCGGACTGGAAGGCCACCGGACGGCTTCATCGGCCCATTGTCGGGGCCGAAAGCCACAGTCCGCGTGTGAGATTGAGCGGCTGTATAGCCGTGCGGGCCGGCCGAGGCAAGGAAAAGGGTTTTCCCGGCCAGTCAGGGTCCCGCAGCCCCAAAACGCCGACGCCGCAAGACCCGAATCGACCCCCAGGAAGCTCGTCGGTTAGCCGGCCTCCGCGCGGGGCGGTTCGGAGCGTTTCGGGGCGGCCGGCTTGCCCTGATCCGTCCCCTGGCTGCTCCGCAGCAGGCTGCCGGCAATGTCGTTGAGCGAAGGCCGCGGCAGGGCCGCGAACGGCAGTGGGCGGGTGATGTCCAGTGCCGCGAGGCCAAGCCGCGCCGTCAAAAGACCGTTCAGGACGCCCTCGCCCAGCCGCGCCGAGAGCTTGGCCGCGAGGCCGTGCCCGATGACCTGCTGGATCAGGCTGTCGGTCATCGCCATGCCGCCGGTGACCGCCAGATGCGAAACCATGTGCCGGAAGAGCCGGATCATGCCAAGCGCTCCCGGCCGCGAGCCGTAAAGGTTCGCAAGCCTGCGCATCAGTGAGACGGCATTGATCAGGACGAACACCATGTCGATGGCCGCACGCGGGCTCACCGCGGTGACGATCGAGACCCGGCGCGCGGCGGTGCCGATTATCCGGCGGGCCTCGGCGTCGAGCGGCTCCATCAGTTCGCGTTCGGCAAGCTGGACGAGGTCGCGCCCGTCGATGATGTCGGAGCGCAGGTCCTCCAGATGGCGCCGCCCGCGCGCAAGCCGCGGGATGCGGCGGGTCTGCGACAACAATGCGGCGACAACTGCCTGCCCCTCCTTGCGGTCGTCGGAGGCAATCGCGGCCGCCGCGCGTGTGCGGATCGCATCGACCGATGCCAGCCGCGCAAGGCCGACCGCTTCACGAATGAGGATGACGGTCAGGGCGACGCCGGCGGTGACGGTGAGCGCGACGCCGACCCAGCCGGCCGGCTGCGCATAACTGAACAAATCCGAGATCAGGCGCACGATCGCAAGCGCAAGCCCGAGCAGAACGAGGCCGGAGACCGACGTCCAGAACAGCCCGCCCCAGCGCAGCCGGCGGCGCGGCGCGGGTTCGGGGAGCACCAGAGCGGTGCCGGCGGTGTCCTCGCCGGCGAGCGCAAGCGGCGGCAATTCGGCGCGTTCGAGCCGCACGCGCGGATCGCTGGGCGAAAAGGTTGCAGGGTCGCGGCCCCTGTCCGACGCGATCATTGCAAGCGGTCCCCGATAATGAATTGCAGCGCGCGATCGAAGCGAATATGCGGCAAGGCCGCGCCCCCGGCATCGGTCTTCTCGAGCGCCGGAGGCCGGAAGCGAAGAAAACGCAGAGCCGCGTCCGTATTTCCAGCAGCAGCCCGGTTCTCGAAGATGGCACCGGGATCTGTCGGCAGATCGCCCGGAAAGACGACGACGTCGGTCTCCCCGTCGAACACCCGGCCGCCCGATGTCTCCCCGGCCGCCGCCCGTCCGACGATCGACGGCAAGGATTCGACGCCCTGTCCGACCATGGCTTCCTGGGTTGCACGCACGGCGGCAAGCGCGATCACGTCGATCTGCGCCCCGGAAAACTTCGCGCGCTCGGTCGCGCCCTGCACCATCGTCTGCAGGATCGCCTCCAGCCGGTCATGATTGGAATGATGCAGGTGATCGGCCTTCGTGGCGGCGAACAGCACCCGGTCGGCACGCGGGCGAAACAGCGTGCTCAGCAAGGTGCGGCGGCCAATCTGGAAGCAGTCGAGGATATCGGTGAGCGCGGCCTGCAGGTCGCGCACCGCGTGATGGCCGGCATTGAATGCGGCGAGCGCATCGACAAGCACAATCTGGCGGTCGAGCCGCTGGAAATGTTCGACGAAGAACGGCTTCACCACATAGTCCTTATAGGCCTCGTAGCGCCGCGCCATCATCGCCCAGTGCGAATCCGGCGGGCGGACTGCGTCCTCCGGCAATTCGAGCGGCGCGAACGTGAGCGCGGGCGAGCCTTCGAGGTCGCCCGGCATCAGGAAGCGCCCCGGCGGCAGCACGCTCATGGCGAAGCGATCGTCGCGGCAGGCGCGCAGATATTCGGTGAACAGTTTCGCCGAGGCGATGGCGCGGTTTTCGTCCGTCGGCGCCATCGGATCGGTCGCGGCGAGGTCCCGGTGCCAGTTGGCGGCGAGCGCCGCGCGCGGCGTCTCGCGCGAGCGCCGCACGCTTTCCGCCGACCAGCGCTCGTAGGACATGCCGAGCAGCGGCAGGTCGAGCAGCCACTCGCCGGGATAATCGACGATGTCGAGCGTCAGCGTCCGCTCGGCGCCGCTTCCGGACTGATAATCGATGATGACGCGCAGTTCGCTGATCTGGCGCGTGGAGTCGGGCCAGCGCCGTTCGTCGACCAGGGCCCGGATGTGATTTTCATAATCGAAGCGCGGTACGTTGTCGTCGGGCTGCGGCGCCAGCCGCACATTGGCGATGCGACCATCAGCATAGGCGCCAAACAGCGGAAAGCGCCCGCCGCGCAGAAGACCGTGCACCAGCGCGGTGATGAATACGGTCTTTCCGGCGCGCGAAAGGCCGGTAATGCCGAGCCGGACGGTCGGCTGGAGGAGATGCTGGCCGTACTCGACGAGCGCGCGCGCCGCCAGCGCCGCCTGATCGGCAAGACGCGCGATTGTCGTGGTCACGGGCGGCAAGGGTTGGCGACCTGTGTCATGGCTCTGAATTAGTCATCGCGTCCCGCAGTACAAGTGCGGCGTTACAGAGCCTCCACCGACACCACGCCCGGGACCGCCTTGATCGCGCCGGCAAGCTGCGGCGACACGCGGAAGCGACCGGGCAGCTTCACTTCCACCTCCGCGCCGCCCTCCATCAGCAGGATCATGCTGACGTCGCCGTCGCCGCGCGCCTCGAGGCGGCGCGAAATGGCGTCGAGCGGCGCCGGATCGCGCACGAAAATACGCAGGCTTTTCTGAATTTTCTCGGCCACTTTTTCCAGCGGCTCGGCGGTCTGGATGCGTGCGCGCACCTCGTCGCCCTGTGCCTCGGCGGACAGGAACAGAAGCACTGCCGAGCCCGGCTCAAGGATGTCGCGGTATTGCTGCAGCCCCTCCGAGAAAATCACCGCCTCGTACTGGCCGGACGGGTCGGACAGGCCGATGATGCCCATCTTGCTGCCGGATTTGGTGCGCCGTTCGGTGCGCGAGACGACGGTCGCGGCGGTGCGGCCGGCACTCGCGCCGTTCTTGACCGAGCGCGCAAACTCCGCCCAGGTCTGCACCTGCATACGCGCGAGCGCGCCCGCATAGTCGTCGAGCGGATGTCCGCTGAGGAAAAAGCCGACGGAATCGTATTCGCGCTGCAGCCGTTCGCCCGGCAGCCATGGCTCGACCGATGGCAGGCGCAACGGCTCGGCGCCGCCGGGGCCGCCGAACAATTCGTTCTGGCCGAGCGTCGCCGTTTCGTGCGCGCGCTGCGCCGCCGACAGCACGGTCTCGACGGCGGCGAAGGCGCACGCGCGGTTCGGCTCCAGCGCATCGAAGGCGCCGGCCGCGGCGAGGCTTTCCAGCACACGCTTGTTGACCGCGCGCGGATTGATGCGGCTTGCAAAGTCGGACAGGTCGCGGAACGGCCGTTCGCCACGGGCGGCGACGATCGCTTCCACCGCCTGCGCGCCCACGCCCTTGAGCGCGGCCAGCGCATAATGGATGGTGTTGCCGGTGCAGTCGAAGGTCACACCCGACCGGTTGATCGAAGGCGCCTCGACCTTGATGCCGAGCCGTTCAGCTTCGGCACGGAACTCGGCGAGCTTGTCGGTATTGCCCATGTCGAGCGTCATCGAGGCGGCAAGGAATTCGACCGGATAATTCGCCTTCATATAGGCGGTCTGATAGGCGACGAGCGCGTACGCGGCCGCGTGGCTCTTGTTGAAGCCGTACTCGGCAAAGCGTTCGAGCAGATCGAAGATCGCATCGGCCTGCTCGCGCCCAATCCCGTTCTTTATCGCGCCCTCGACGAACACCGTGCGCTGTTCCTGCATCTCCTTGCGGATCTTCTTGCCCATAGCGCGGCGCAGGAGGTCGGCTTGCCCGAGCGTGTAGCCGGCGAGCAATTGCGCCGCCTGCATCACCTGTTCCTGATAGACGATGACACCGAACGTCTCTTTCAGGATCGGCTCGAGCTTCGGATGGATATAATCCGGCTTTTCCTGGCCGTGCTTGCGCAGGCAATAAGTCGGGATGTTGGCCATCGGCCCCGGCCGGTAGAGCGCGACGAGCGCGATGATGTCCTCGAAGCGGTCCGGGCGCATGTCGAGCAGCGCGCGCCGCATGCCCGCACTTTCCAGTTGGAAGATGCCCACCGCTTCGGCGCGGGCCAGAAGGTCATAGGTCCTGGCGTCGTCGAGCGGGATCGCCGCCAGATCGAGATCGACGTCGCGCCTGCGTACGAGATCGGCTGCGCGCCGCAGCACGGTGAGCGTCTTCAGGCCGAGGAAGTCGAACTTCACAAGGCCCGCCTGCTCGACCCATTTCATGTTGAACTGAGTGACGGGCATGTCCGATTTCGGATCGCGGTAGAGCGGTACGAGCTCCGAGAGCGGGCGGTCACCGATCACGAGGCCGGCGGCATGCGTTGAGGCATGGCGCGTCAGCCCTTCGAGCTTCTGGGCGATGTCGAAGGCGCGCCGTACCACGGGGTCGGCGTCGCGCGCGGCCTGCAATTGCGGCTCGCCCTCGATTGCGCGCGACAGCGTGACCGGATGGGCCGGGTTCTGCGGCACGAACTTGCACAGCTTGTCGACCTGCCCGTAGGGCATCTGCAGCACGCGCCCGACGTCGCGCAGCACCCCGCGCGCCTGCAGCGTGCCGAACGTGATGATCTGAGCGACTTGATCGCGGCCATAGCGCTCCTGCACGTAGCGGATCACCTCATCGCGGCGATCCTGGCAGAAGTCGATATCGAAGTCCGGCATCGATACGCGCTCGGGATTGAGAAAGCGTTCGAACAGGAGCCCGAAGCGGATCGGGTCGAGATCGGTGATCGTGAGCGCGTACGAAACGAGCGAGCCCGCACCGGAGCCGCGGCCCGGACCGACGGGAATGCCCTGCGCCTTCGCCCACTGGATGAAGTCGGCGACGATCAGGAAGTAGCCCGGATATTTCATGCGCGCGATCACATCGAGCTCGAAGGCGAGCCGCTTGTGATAGTCGTCCTCACTCGTGTCCGGCGCGATGCCGTGGCGGACGATCTTCTGGCGCAGGCCCTCCTCGGCCCGCTTCTTCAGTTCGGCAGCCTCGTCGACCGCCTCGTCGCCGACGGTGAAGCGCGGCAGGATCGGCTTGTGGGTGCGCGGGCGGAAGCTGCAGCGCTGCGCGATCTCCACCGTGGAGGCGAGCGCCTCCGGCAGATCGGAGAACAGCGTCTTCATTTCCGCACGCGTCTTGAAGCGGTGTTCCGGCGTGAGCTGACGGCGGGCGGACTCGGCGAGCACGCGGCCCTCGGCGATGCAGATCAGGGCATCGTGCGCTTCGTAGTCTTCCGCACCGGCGAAAAATGGCTCGTTGGTCGCCACGAGCGGCAGGCTGTGCGTGTGTGCGAAATCGATCAGCACCGGCTCGCAACGCTTCTCGTCGGCGGTACCGTGGCGCTGCAACTCGATATAAAGCCGGTCGCCGAACAGATCTGCCAGCCGCTCGAGACGCGCCTGCGCCTGTTCGGTTTGTCCGGCCGCGACCGGTATATCGAGGCAGCCGGAAGGGCCGCCGGTGAGTGCGATCAGGCCGTCGGTCTCGCCGGCAAGCCAGTCGAGTTTCAGATGAGGTGCCTCGCCGACCGGCGATTCCAGGAAGGCGCGCGAATTGAGCCGCATCAGGCTGCGGTAACCGTCCTCGCGCGCGGCAAGCAGAACCAGACGCGGGAGCTTGCGGAGGTGTCCGCCGAGTCGCGGGTCGCGCTTGTCGTCCCCGAAATCGATCGCAAGCGCGCAGCCGACGATCGGCTGGATGCCGGAGCCGGCCATCTTCTCAGAGAATTCCAGCGCCCCGAACATGTTGTCGGTATCGGTCAGCGCAAGCGCAGGCTGACGGTCGGCCTTGGCCAGCTCGGCGAGCCGCGCGATCGTCAGCGCGCCCTCGAGCAGCGAAAACGACGAATGGACATGGAGATGGACAAAGCCGGGACCGGCCACGGGCATCCTCGCGATTCTGCGTTTCGGCCGATGGTGGCCCGGGAGCGGCAAATGTCCATGCCGACAGCCGCGCTCCACGCCGAAACCCGCGTTTTCCCCAAGGCCTGTTCGGGGCCTTATCGAATGGCCCTGTCCAGAAAGCCGCCCGTTCGGATCGCGGCGGGTATCAGATTGTGGCGAACACTTGTGCCCAGATCGCAATCATCCCCAGAAACAGGGATACCGAGGCCAATGCGGCCGCTTCCTCGACAACTGCGCGAAACATCGAAATCTCCCTAGAACATAGAGAGAACATAGTTCATTATTTGTTCTTGTTGTCAAGGTCCCCAGAAAAGCCTGCAAAACGAGGGTCCAGAGGGGCTTTCCCGGGTTGCTCGGCGCCTTGCCGGGTCAGAGATTCTATTTTTCGGCCCCGCCGAATGGGTAGCCGGTCACGCCATTTCGACGATCTTGCCGTCCTGCAGGGTGACGCGGCGGTCCATGCGGCCGGCGAGTTCGAGATTGTGGGTCGCGATGATGGCGGCGAGGCCCGACGCGCGCACGAGCTGCGTGAGCATGTTGAACACATGATCCGCCGTGTGCGGGTCGAGATTTCCGGTCGGCTCGTCGGCAAGCAGGATGCGCGGCGCGTTCGCCACCGCGCGTGCGATCGCAACGCGCTGCTGCTCGCCGCCCGACAGTTCGACGGGCCGGTGCGTCAACCGCTTCTTCAGGCCGAGATAGCTGAGAAGCTCCTGCGCGCGTTTGTTGGCTTCCTTGCGCGAGAGCCCGCGGATCATTTGCGGGATGGCCACGTTCTCCAGCGCGGAAAATTCCGGCAGCAGGTGGTGAGCCTGATAGACGAAGCCGATCTCGGAGCGGCGGATGCGCGTGCGCTCGGCATCAGGCAAGCCGGAGGTCGCCACCCCGTCGATATAGACCTCACCCGCGTCGGGATGTTCGAGCAGTCCGGCGATGTGCAGCAGGGTCGATTTTCCGGAGCCGGACGGCGCCACGAGCGCGATCGATTGACCGAGCCAGGCGCCCAGTTCGGCGCCCTGCAGGATTTCGAGCGCGCTGTCGCCCTGCTGATAACGGCGCTCGACCGCGTTCATATAGAGGATCGGCTTCTGATCGTCCGTCATCGGCGGCGCCTATTCGTAACGCAAGGCTTCGACCGGATCGAGCCGGGCGGCGCGCCATGACGGATAGAGCGTCGCAAGCAGCGACAGCGACAGCGCCATCAGGACTACGGCGGTCGTCTCGCCGGTGTCCATCTGCGCGGGCAGGCGCGAGAGAAAATAGAGCTCGGGCGAAAACAATTCGGTGGAGGTCAGCCAGGACAGGAAGCGGCGGATCGACTCGATGTTGCTGCAGACGACGACGCCGACGACAAAACCGAGAATGGTTCCGACCACGCCGATCGCGGCGCCCGTGATCAGGAAGACGCGCATGATCGCGCCCTGGGTGGCGCCCATCGTACGCAGGATCGCGATGTCGCGACCCTTGTCCTTCACCAGCATGATGAGCCCGGAAATGATGTTGAGCGCGGCGACCAGAACGATCAGCGTGAGGATCAGGAACATCACGTTGCGCTCGACCTGCAGCGCGTTGAAGAAGGTCGCATTGCGCTGACGCCAGTCGACCATGAAGATCGGCCGCTGCGCGCCGTCGGCGATCAGCTTGCGGAAATCCTGGATCCGGTCGGGATTGTCGGTATAGACCTCAATCGCGGTGACGTCACCGGAGCGGTTGAAATAGGCCTGCGCTTCGATAAGCGGCATGAAGACGAAGGCGGAATCGTATTCCGACATGCCGATCTCGAACACCGCGGCGATCTTGTAGGCCTTGATCCGCGGGGTCGTGCCCATGGGCGTCACCGCCCCGCGCGGCGACACGAGCGTGAGATTGTCGCCGGCGCGCAGCGAAAGCTGGTCGGCGAGCCGCTTGCCGATGGCGATGCCCTGCCCCTCGTCGAACCCCTCGAGCGTCCCCTGGCGCAGGTTGTTCGCAATCGAGGTCAGCTTGGACAGATCCGCCGAGCGGATGCCGCGCACGAGCACACCCGTTGCGTGAAACGGTGAAGACGCCAGCGCCTGTCCTTCGACGATGGGCGCCGCGAGCCGTACGCCCCTGATGCCGGAAATGCGCTCGGCGACGGCCTGCCAGTCGGTCAGCGGGGATTCGAGCGGCTGGATCAGCAGATGGCCGTTGAGGCCGAGGATCTTGTCCAGCAATTCCTTGCGGAAGCCGTTCATCACCGCCATGACGATGATGAGCGTGGCGACACCCAGCATGATGCCGAGGAACGAGATGCCGGCGATGATCGAGATAAAACCTTCCTTGCGTCGCGCCCGCAGGTAACGCAACGACAACATCCACTCAAATGGCGCAAACGCCCGCGTTCCGGTGGGCTCGTTCATCATTCCGTCCCAGCCTTCCCGATTTCAGCAGATTCTGGCGGATTCAAGCCACCGCCGGATACCGAACGCGCGGGTAACCCACACAATTTGCGGCGTCAGGCAAGGCGCGCCAGCGCCGCATCGGGGGCCATCATTTCCCGGCTGCCGTCGGATCGCCGCTTGACCTCGACCTGCCTGGCGGCGAGCCCCTTGGGGCCGACCAGAATCTGCCACGGCACCCCGATCAGATCGGCGGTCGCGAACTTCGAGCCCGACCGCTCGTCCAGATCGTGATAGAGCACGTCGGCGCCTTTCGCCTGCAATGCCGCATAGAGCTTTTCGCACGCTGCGTCCGTTGCGCCATCACCCTGCTTGAGATTGAGGATCGCGACCTTGAACGGCGCGACCGCCTCCGGCCACACGATGCCGGCGTCGTCATGCGAGGCCTCGATGATGGCGGCCACGAGTCGCGAGGGCCCGATGCCGTAGGAGCCCATATGGATCACGTGCTCGGTGCCGTCGGGCCCGGTCACGACCGCGCGCATGGGTTCGGAATATTTCGTGCCGAAATAGAAAATATGCCCGACCTCGATGCCACGCGCCGAAATCTGCTTGTCGGCCGGCAGTTTCGCGAACGCGGCGGCTTCATGTTTCTCCGAGGTCGCCGCATAAAGCGACGTCCACTTATCGACCAGCGTGCGCAGGCCCGCGACATCCTCGAAATCGACATTCTCGCCGGGGACCTCAAAGTCCAGATAGTCCTTGTGGCAAAACACTTCGCTCTCGCCGGTGGAGGCGAGCACGATGAATTCGTGCGACAGGTTTCCGCCGATCGGGCCGGTTTCGGCCACCATCGGCACCGCCTTGAGGCCCATGCGCGCGAACGTGCGCAGATAGGCAATGAACATCCGGTTGTAGGCGTGGCGCGCGCGGTCCTGATCGAGGTCGAAGGAATAGGCGTCCTTCATGAGAAACTCGCGCCCGCGCATGAGGCCGAAGCGCGGGCGCACCTCGTCGCGGAATTTCCACTGGATGTGGTAAAGATTGAGCGGCAGATCCTTGTAGGAGCGCACATAGGCACGGAAGATTTCCGTAATCATCTCCTCGTTGGTCGGCCCGTAGAGCATTTCGCGCCCGTGCCGGTCCTTGATCCGCAGCATTTCCTTGCCGTAGGCGTCGTAGCGTCCGCTCTCGCGCCACAGATCGGCCGACTGGATCGTCGGCATCAGCATCTCGATCGCACCCGAGCGGTCCTGCTCCTCGCGCACGATGGCGCAGACCTTCTGCAGAACCCGCAGCCCGAGCGGCAGGAAGGCGTAAATCCCCGCAGCTTCCTGACGCATCATGCCCGCGCGCAGCATGAGCCGGTGGGAGACGATTTCCGCCTCCTTGGGCGTCTCCCGCAGGATGGGCAGGAAATAGCGCGATAATCGCATGGGGGCGCCAGAATCGGTGAGCGGGACGGATCAGCAGTGAAAGCGGATTGCCTGTTAAAAAACAAGCGCTTCGCGCGCTCTTGAACGAAAATGAGGCAAGGGCTTGCTGTTCGGGGGGCGGATGGAGTAGCGTGCCGCCACTTCGGGGTCACATTACCCTGACGTGGTCCAAGTCTCGGGAGGACGCGGGCGCAAAAGTGCCCGCCGACGCCGCCAATATCCAGAATAACGGCGTCAGACCAACAATCATTTCATTTCATTGAGAGCGGGGCATACGGCCCTGCTCTTTTCTTTTGTGGGCCCCTGTTCGTCAGGATTTGCGGGCTATCGCGAGATTCTGGCCGTCTGGCACCAGCGTCGATCGCAGCCCCGCCGTGAAAAAGGGCGCCGGACGATCCTGGGGTGTCGGGGGAGGGGTGAAGACCGTCCGGCGCGCGCCCGTCGCATGGGCGCTTGCCTTCCAACGCCGTGGCTCCCACCCTGGTTCCACACTTTGCTGCTGGCTTTGGTGTTTTGCCCGTGGGGCCGGTCCGAGGCCGTTCCTAGCGGATGGTCGTACGTGGCATGTTGGGAATGCCCGGGAACCCGTCGAGCGTCACGAGCTCGAACGTGTAGACCAGATAGATCAACCCGAACAAGACGCCGGACACGAGCGTCGTCCACAACAGCCGCATCCCGATCCGCGCCAGCGTGGGCGCGCCGGGATCGGTGCCCGGCGTCACCTCTCCGCCCTCGCCCTGCGAGCGGATACCCCACGGCAGGATCGCAAACAGCGTGATCCACCAGATCAGGAAATAGATCGCGAGTGCCGTTGTGACCGACATCGCCCCGCCCCGCCGCTCAGGCCTGCTCGATTTCGACGAGCGTACCGAAGAAATCCTTCGGATGCAGGAACAGGACCGGCTTGCCATGCGCGCCGATCTTCGGCTGGCCGTCGCCGAGCACGCGGGCCCCCTCCTTCACCAGACGGTCGCGCGCGGCAAGGATGTCCGCGACCTCGTAGCAGATGTGATGCACGCCGCCGTCTGGATTGCGCTCCAGGAATTTTCCGATCGGCGACTGGGCACCGAGCGGCTCCAGCAACTCGATCTTGGTGTTCGGCAGGACGACGAAAACGGTCGTCACGCCGTGGTCGGGTTGCGGCACCGCCTCGGAGACGTCCGCGCCGAGCGTATCGCGATAGACCTGCGCCGCCCGGGCAAGGTCGCGTACGGCGATGGCGACGTGGTTGAGCCGGCCGATCATAGAGAGCCTCTTTCTTTCAAACCGTCAGAACGTGAACGTGGCACAGCGGCTTCTTGCCCCAGTGCGAGGCGATGGCGGCGCGCACCGCGCGGCGGACCGCTTCGGCCACGGTGTCGGGATCACGCCGGCGCGGCCGCGGCAATGTCTCGACTGTCGCAAGGACCGCCTCGGCCACCGCCTCGGCGATCACTTCGCCCCTGGCGCCCTTCTCCGGTATCCCGAGCAGCTCGATTTCCGGGTCCGCCATTAGCGCGCCTTTCTCGTTGATGGCAAGCGCCACCGTGACGAAGCCGGAAAAGCTCAGGCGCCGGCGTTCGCTGAAGCTGCGGCTCTCGGACTCCACGATCAGGCTGCCGTCCTTATAGAGTCGGCCGTGCGGCACCTCGTCGACGATTTCGGCCGGGTCCGGCGCCAGACGCACGAGATCGCCGTTACGGCATTCAATCACGCGCGGCACGCCGAGCGAGCGCGCCAGCGCCGCATGCTCCGACAGGTGCAGCGGCTCGCCGTGAACCGGCACCAGCACCTGAGGCCTAATCCAACCGATCAGCTCGGCCAGCTCGTCGCGGCGCGGATGACCGGAGACATGTACGAGATGGGTGCGGTCGGTGATGACGGTGATGTTCTGGTCGATCAGGCCATTGATGACCTGGGAGACGGCCTTCTCGTTGCCGGGAATGGTGCGCGAGGAGAAAATCACGCAGTCGCCCCTGCCGAGCGTGACCTCGGGATGATTGTCCTGCGCGATGCGGGCGAGCGCCGCACGCGGCTCACCCTGGCTGCCGGTGCACAGCGCGACGACCTTGTCCGGCGGCAGATAGCCGTAAGTGTCCGGCCCGCGGAACGGCTGGATGCCGTCGAGATGGCCGGTCTCGCGCGCGACCTGCACCACGCGCTCCATGGCACGGCCGACGACGACGACCTCGCGACCGGCCGCGCGCGCGGCGTCCGCCACCGCGCGAATGCGGGCGACGTTGGAGGCGAAGGTTGTGACCGCGACGCGTGCGCGCGCCCCGGCGATGATCTCGGCAAGCGTGCGCGCGACATCGGTCTCCGACGGGGAACGGCCTTCGCGCACGGCATTGGTGGAGTCGCCGACCAGGGCGAGCACGCCCTCCGCGCCGTAAGCCCTGAGCTTGGCTTCGTCAGTCGGCTCCCCGGCGATCGGCGTGGGGTCGAGCTTCCAGTCGCCGGTATGCAGGACGTTGCCGGCGGGCGTGCGGATCATCAGCGCATTCGATTCGGGGATCGAATGGGCGACCGACGCCAATTCGACGTCGAATGACCCGACATTGAAACGCGCGCCGGGCGCGACGACCTTGACCGGGATTTCCGGCGCATTGGGCTCGCTTTCGCACTTGGCTTCCAGAAGCGTCGCCGTGAACGGCGTGGCATAGACGGGACACTTGAGCTTTGGCCAAAGGTCGATCAGCGCGCCGAAATGATCTTCATGGGCGTGCGTGAGGACGAGACCGGCGAGGTTCTTGCGCTCCTTGATCAGAAAGCTGATGTCGGGCAGGATCAGGTCGACGCCCGGCAAGTGCTCCTCGGAGGCGAACGAAACGCCGAGATCGACCGCAAGCCAGGTGCGGCGGCGCTCGTCGCCCAGCCCATACAGCGCGAGATTCATGCCGATCTCGCCGACGCCGCCGAGCGGCGCGAAATAGAGCGAAGGCGTCGCAGCCATCAATACGGCTCCAGGGCGCGTGCCGGCTGGCCGAAATGAACATCCCCGGCCGTAATGCGGACGGAGCGGCCGTCTGTATCGCGGATCATCAGGGCGCCAGTCTCGTCGACCGTGTCGAAGATACCCGCGATGACGCGATCGGCAAGGTGCACGCTGATCGGCTGGCCGCGGCCGCGCGCGCGCTCAAGCCAGAGATTGCGGATCGGTTCGAATCCGCGTCCGTCGTCCCAGAGGCGTGCCGCGTCCACCCATTCGTCCGAAAGCGCACTGAAAAGCGTCTCGGCATCTGTTGCAACGCCAAGCGCTGCAAGCGAGGTGGCCGGATATGGCAGGTCCTGCGGCGCGGCGGCCACGTTCACCCCGATCCCGAGCGCCACGGTGAGCCGTCCTGAATTCTCTTCGGATTCAAGCAGCATGCCGGCGAGCTTCGCGTCGCCGGCCAGAAGATCGTTCGGCCATTTGAGCGCGATGTCCGCGTCCGGCGCGGCGACGCGAACCGCGCGATGCAGCGCGACACCGGCAACGAAGCCGAGCAACGCCGCCCTCCTCGGCGCCATATTGACGCTCATCAATAACGTGACCGCGAGGTTGCCCGGCGGCGAAATCCATTCGCGCCCGCGCCGCCCTCGCCCCGCGCTCTGATTGCGCGCGACGATCCATTCGGGTCCGCGTATGCCGACGCGCGCGCGCCGCAGCGCTTCGGCATTCGTGGAATCGATCGCGTCATGCACCTGCAGGCTAAAGCCCGCCTGCCGTGCCCGCGCGCCGAGCGTGAACGCCATGCGCTAATACAGCGACCGCGCCGCGAGCGAGGCGGCATCAAGCAGCAGCGCCGGATAAACGAAGAACAGAAGATTGAACAATCCAGCCACCGCCAGAATGACGACCTGCTCGCCCGGCATCGGCTCGAAGCTCTTGGTCGGTTCGTCAAAATAGATCGTCTTGACGATCGCCAGATAATAATAGGCGCCCACCACGCTCATCACGACGCCGATCACCGCGAGCGTGAACAGGTTCGCCTTGATGGCTGCCAGGAACACGTAATATTTCGCGAAAAACCCGGCGAGCGGCGGGATGCCGGCCAGCGAGAACAGCAGCACCGCGAAGAAGAATGCCATCGCTGGCTTGGTGCGCGAGAGACCCGACAGATCGGAAATCTCCTCGACCATCCGGCCGTTGTGGCGCATCGACAGGATGCAGGCGAACGCGCCGAGCGTCATCGCCATGTAGATGGCGATATACATCAGTACGCCCTGCACGCCTTCGGCCGTGCCGGCTGCGAGCCCGACAAGGGCAAAGCCCATGTGACCGATCGAGGAATAGGCCATCAGCCGCTTGATGTTGCGCTGGCCGATCGCGGCGAAGGAGCCAAGCGCCATCGAGGCGATCGCGACGAACACGATGATCTGCTGCCATTGCACGACGATGGTCGGAAAGGCGCTGATCGCGACGCGGATGAAAAGAGCCATCGCGGCAACCTTCGGGGCGGCCGCGAAGAAAGCCGTCACCGGGGTCGGCGCGCCCTCATAGACGTCCGGCGTCCACATATGGAACGGGACCGCCGAAATCTTGAAACACAGGCCCACGAACAGGAAAACGAGCCCGACGATGAGGCCGAGCCCGCCCTGCGGAGCGGCCTGCGCGATACCGCCGAAGGCGACGGTGCCGGTCGAGCCGTAAATCAGCGAGCAGCCATAGAGCAGCATGCCCGAGGACAGCGCGCCGAGAACGAAATATTTCAGACCGGCTTCGGTGGACGGCACCGAGTCGCGATTGATCGCGGCCACGACATAGAGCGACAGGCTCATCAGTTCGAGCCCGAGATAGAGCGCGATCAGGTCACCGGCCGAGACGATCATCCCCATACCGGCGGTCGCCAACAGCAGCAGCACCGGAAACTCGAATTTCTGCAGCTTCTCGCGCATTAGATAAGTCTGCGCCATCAGGATCGCGGCGGCCGAGCCGCCGAAAGCCAAAAGCTTCATGAAACGCGCAAAGTCGTCGAGGATGAAGCTGCCATCGAACGTCGTCAGCGTCCCGCGCGGCAGCCACACGATCAGGGCGCCCGCCGCGACGAGCAACAGGATCGCGCCGAGGCTCACCGCCGGGCCAGAACGCTCACCGCGATAGACGCCAAACATCAACAGCAGAAGCGCGCCGCCGACCAGCATCAATTCGGGGGCCGCGGGCAACAGATCAGGAAACGCCGGGTTTGCGTTCATGGCGGCATCATTCCGGTTTCGGCTGCAATGCCGCGGCTTTGCTGCCGCGCACCGCCTGATTGTAGTTATTGACGAGCGCAGTCACCGAGGCCTGCGACAGGTCGAGGATCGGTTTCGGATAGATCCCGAACAGGATCGTCAGGGCGACCAGCGGTCCGAGCACCAGCGTCTCGCGCCAGCCGAGGTCATGGATGCCGGCAAGGCTCGGCTTCTCGAGCTTGCCGAAAATCACCTTGCGGTAGAGCCAGAGCGCGTAAGCGGCGGACAGGATGACGCCAAGCGTCGCGATCGTGGCGACCGGGATATTGACCCGGAACGTGCCGATCAATGTCAGGAATTCGCCGACGAAACCGGAGGTCCCCGGCAGGCCGACATTGGCCATTGTGAAGATCATGAAGGCCGCCGCATAGAGCGGCATGCGCTCCACGAGCCCGCCATAGGCCGCGATCTCGCGCGTATGCATGCGGTCATAGATCACGCCGACGCACAAAAAGAGCGCGCCGGATACGATGCCGTGCGAGACCATCTGGAAGATGCCGCCGCCGACGCCCTGCGCGTTAGCCGCAAAAATCCCCATCGTCACGAAGCCCATATGGGCGACCGACGAATAGGCGATCAGTTTCTTGATGTCTTCCTGCATCAAAGCCACAAGCGACGTGTAGACGATCGCGATTACCGAGAGCGCAAAGACCAGCGGCGCGAAATCGGCCGAGGCCAGCGGGAACATCGGCAACGAGAAGCGCAGGAAGCCGTAGCCGCCCATTTTCAGAAGGATCGCGGCCAGAATGACCGAACCCGCCGTCGGCGCCTCGACATGCGCGTCCGGCAGCCAGGTATGGACCGGCCACATCGGCATCTTGACCGCGAACGAGGCGAAGAACGCAAGCCATGCCCAGGTCTGCAGGTTGCGGGTGAACTGATAACCGAGCAGCGTCGGGATGTCGGTCGTGCCGGCCTGCCAGTACATCGCCATGATGGCGAGCAGCATCAGCACCGAGCCGAGCAGCGTATAGAGGAAGAACTTGAAGCTGGCATAGACCCGGCGCGGACCGCCCCACACGCCGATGATGAGGAACATCGGAATCAGGCCGCCCTCGAAGAACAGGTAGAACAGGACGAGATCGAGCGCCGAGAAGGTGCCGATCATCAGCGTTTCCAGAACCAGAAACGCCACCATGTATTCCTTGACGCGAACGCTGATCGATTCCCAGCTTGCGACGATGCAGAACGGCATCAGCGCCGTCGTCAGGATCACGAACGGCAGCGAGATGCCGTCGACGCCGAGATGGTAGCTCGCGAAGCCGCCGAGCCAGCGCGCCTTTTCGACGAACTGGAATTCCGCCGACGCGGCATCAAAGCGCCAGACGAGCACGAGCGAAACCGCGAACGTGACGAGCGTGGTCCACAGCGCGATCCAGCGCGCGTTGCGGTTCACCGCATCTTCGCTGCCGCGCAGGACAAGAATCAGCAGCGCGCCGACGATCGGCAGGAAGGTCGTGACGGACAAAACGGGCCAGCTTGCCATCAGTGCGCTCCCGCGAACATGAAATAGGTGATCAGGAGCGCAGCGCCGATCAGCATGGCGAATGCGTAGTGATAGAGAAAGCCGCTCTGCAGCCGCACGACATTGCGGGTCACATCAAGCACGCGCGCGGAAACTCCGTCCGGGCCGAAACCGTCGATCAGCCAGCCGTCCCCGCCCTTCCACAGCGCGCGTCCGAGCCACTTGGCCGGCCGCACGAACAGGAAGTCGTAGATTTCATCGAAATACCACTTGTTGAGCAGGAAGCGGTACAGCACGTCGTGCTGGCGCGCGAGCTCGACCGGCACGTCCGGACGCCGGATATAGAAATACCAGGACACGACGAAGCCCAGCATCATCATGACCGACGGAGTCAGCACGACCGCCAGCGGAACATGGTGCATGTCGTCGAGGATCGTGTTGCCGGGTGCAAACTTCAGCGAGTCACGGAAGAATTCCGCGACATGGTGCCCGGCGAAGAATTCCTTGAAAGGGTAGCCGGCAAGGATCGATCCCGTCGCCAGCACCGCGAGCGGGATCAGCATGACCAGCGGACTCTCGTGCGCATGGTCGTAATGGTGCCGGTCGTGCGGCTCGCCGTGGAAGGTCTTGAAGATCAGCCGCCACGAATAGAACGAGGTCAGCGCAGCGGCGACCACGGTCATGATGAAGGCATAGAGCGCCATCGGGTTCTTGCCGGCAAAGGCGGCTTCGATGATTGCGTCCTTGGAGAAATAGCCGGCGGTGAGCGGGAAGCCGGTCAGCGCGAGCGTGCCGATGACCATCATCCAGTAGGTGAACGGGATTTTCCGGCGCAGGCCGCCCATGTGGCGGATGTCCTGCTCGTGATGCATGGCGTGGATGACTGAACCCGAGCCGAGGAACAGGAGCGCCTTGAAGAAAGCATGCGTGAACAGGTGGTACATGCCGACCGAATAGGCGCCGACGCCCATCGCAACAAACATGTAGCCGAGCTGCGAACAGGTCGAATAGGCGACGATGCGCTTGATGTCGTTCTGCACGAGGCCGACGGTCGCGGCAAAGAACGCGGTCGTGGCCCCGACCAGAGTCACGACCGTGAGCGCAGTCGGCGCAAGCTCGAACAAAGGCGACAGGCGCGCCACCATGAACACACCCGCCGTCACCATGGTCGCGGCATGGATCAGCGCGGAGACCGGTGTGGGGCCTTCCATCGCGTCGGGCAGCCAGGTGTGCAGCAGGAACTGCGCGGACTTGCCCATCGCGCCCATGAACAGCAGCAGGCAGATCAGGGTCAGTGCGTCGGCGTGCCAGCCGAAGAAATTGATGGTCTTGCCGGTGAGCGCAGGCGCCTGCGCGAAGATGATGTCAAAGTCGATCGACCCCGTCATCATGAAGCAGCCGAAAATACCGAGCGCGAAGCCGAAGTCGCCGATGCGGTTGACGACGAAGGCCTTGATGGCGGCCGCATTGGCTTCCGGCTTGTGATACCAGAAGCCGATCAGGAGATAGCTCGCCAGCCCCACGCCCTCCCAGCCGAAGAAGAGCTGCGCCAGATTGTCGGCGGTCACGAGCGCGAGCATCGCGAAGGTGAACAGCGACAGGTAGGCGAAGAAGCGCGGACGGTGCGGATCCTCCTCCATGTAGCCGATGGAATACAGGTGCACGAGCGCCGACACCGTCGTCACCACGACCAGCATGACCGCGGTGAGCGTATCGATGCGCAGCGCCCAGTCAAATTTCAGGTCGCCGGACGTCACCCAGTTCATGATGACGACGCGCTCCTCGTGATGGCCGAACCCGACCTGCACGAACGCGATCCATGACAGCGCCATCGAGGCGAACAGCAGCACCGTTGTCACGAGCTCGGACGGGCGCGGGCCGATCAAGCGGCCGAAGAAGCCGGCGATCAGGCAGCCGAGCAGCGGAAGAAAGACAATCGCCTGATACATCGATCCTATCTCCCGCGCATGATCTGATCCGAAAACCGGTATCCACTTTTCGGGATCATGCGTCAGCCCTTCATCAGGTTGATGTCTTCGACCGCGATCGAGCCGCGGTTACGGAAATAGACGACGAGGATGGCAAGGCCGATCGCGGCTTCGGCCGCCGCCACCGTCAATACCAGCAGCGCGAACACCTGCCCGACCAGATCGCCCATGAAGCTGGAAAAAGCCACGAAATTGATGTTGACCGAAAGCAGGATCAGTTCGATCGACATCAGGATGATGATGACGTTCTTGCGGTTGAGGAAGATTCCGAAAATCCCGAGCGTGAACAGGATCGCGGCAACCGACAAATAATGGCCAAGCCCGATGGTAAGTCCGATGCTCATGCTGCGCCCTCGCCCTCAAATCCCCTGCCCGGATTTGACCTTGCGCACCTCGATCGAGGTCGCAGGCGTGCGGGCCACCTGATCGCCGATATTCTGGCGCTTGACGCCGGGCTTGTGGCGCAGCGTCAGCACGATCGCGCCGATCATCGCAACCAGCAGCACGACGCCCGCCGCCTGGAAGAAATACAGGTAGCGCGTATAGAGAACGAGACCGAGCGCCTCGGTGTTGGTGATGTCGCCCGGGATCGGGGCGGCGACGACGCGCGGCGGCTGCGTGCCGATCGTCCAGGCGCCGACCACCAGCAGGATTTCGGCGAGAAAGACGATCCCGACCAGCCCGCCGACCGGCAGATATTGCAGGAAGCCCTCGCGCAATTCGGCGAAATCGACGTCGAGCATCATGACGACAAAGAGGAACAGAACGGCGACCGCGCCGACATAGACCACGATCAGGATCATGGCGAGGAATTCGGCGCCGAGCAGCAGGAACAGCCCGGCGGCGTTGACGAAGGCCAGGATGAGAAACAGCACCGAATGCACAGGATTGCGCGCGGCGATGACCATCAGGGCCGATGCGATGCAGACGAGCGAAAAGAGATAGAAGAACAGCGCGGGCAAAAGCATCGTTGTCACCGGTAAGGCGCGTCGAGGCGCATGTTCTGAGAAATCTCGCGCTCCCAGCGGTCGCCGTTCGCCAGCAGGCGCTCCTTGTCGTAATAAAGCTCTTCGCGCGTCTCCGTCGCGAACTCGAAATTCGGCCCCTCCACGATCGCATCCACCGGGCATGCCTCTTGGCACAGCCCGCAATAGATGCATTTGACCATGTCGATGTCGTAGCGCGTGGTGCGCCGCGTGCCGTCGTTGCGGCGCGGTCCGGCCTCGATGGTGATGGCCTGTGCGGGACAGATGGCCTCGCACAGCTTGCAGGCGATGCAACGCTCCTCGCCGTTCGGATAGCGGCGCAGCGCATGCTCGCCGCGGAAGCGCGGCGAAATCGGGCCCTTCTCGAAGGGATAGTTCAGCGTCGGCTTCGGCTTGAAGAAATAGCGCATGCCCAGCACGAAAGCCTGGATGAATTCGTGCAGGAAGATCGAACGGGCGGCGAGGTCCAGTCTCATGACGCGCTCCTCATTTCGGCGCCAGGCCGGCGTATTGCAGCACGCCGGCGACGATGGCGACCATGGCGAGCGAGATCGGCAGGAACACTTTCCAGCCGAGGCGCATCAATTGGTCATAGCGATAACGCGGCACGATCGCCTTCGCCATGGCGAAGAGGAAAAACAGGAACAGGCATTTCAGCGTGAACCACACCACGCCGGGTACCCAGGTGAAGGGCACGACCGGCGCCGGCGGCAGCCAGCCGCCGAGGAACAGGATGGTTCCCATCGCGCACATGGTGGCGATCGCGACGTATTCGCCGAGCATGAACATCATGTAGGGCGTCGAGCCGTATTCGACCATGAAGCCGGCAACGAGTTCCGATTCCGCTTCCACGAGGTCGAACGGCGGGCGGTTGGTTTCCGCCAGCGCCGAGATGAAGAAGATCACGAACATCGGCAAGAGCGGCAGCCAGTACCAGCTGAACATGCCGTAGGGGCCGTCCTGCGCGCGCACGATCGCCGACAGGTTGAGCGAGCCCGCGCACAGCAGGACGGTGATGATGACAAAGCCGATCGAGACTTCGTACGAGACCATCTGTGCCGCCGAGCGCAGCGCGGCCAGGAACGGATATTTCGAGTTCGACGCCCAGCCGCCCATGATGATGCCGTAGACGCCGAGCGAGGAGATCGCGAAGATATAGAGGATGCCGACATTGATGTCGGCGATCACCCAGTTCTGCGCCACCGGAATGACCGCCCAGGCCCCGAGCGCCAGAACGCAGGCAACCAGCGGCGCCAGCAGGAAAATACCCTTGTTCGCACCGGCCGGGATCACCGGCTCCTTGAGCACGAACTTCAAAAGATCGGCGAACGATTGCAGCAGGCCCCAGGGACCGACCACGTTGGGACCACGCCGGATCTGCACCGCCGCCCAGATTTTCCGGTCGGCATAGAGCACATAGGCGATCGCCACCAGCAGGATCACCATCAGCAGCAGGCTTTGCGCCACCATGATGATCAGCGGCCACAGAAAGCCGGTCCAGAATTCCGCCATGCCGCCTACTCCGCTGCCACCTGCGCCGCGCGGCTTTCGGCCAGCGCCGAGCACTCCGCCATGACCGAGGAGGCGCGCGCAATCGGGTTCGTGAGATAGAAATCTTCGACAGCCGCCGAAAACGGCGTGCGCTCGGGCGTGCCGCCGACTTCGGCGAGCCGCTTGATGTCCGCGGGGTCGCCGGGTTCGATCTGGTCGATCCGTGCTAGATGCGGATACAGCTTGAAGAGCGCCTGCCGCAATTGCGGCAGCGAGTCATACGGCAGTGTGTGGCCGAGCGTTTCCGACAGGGCGCGCAGGATCGCCCAGTCCTCGCGCGCCTCGCCGGGCGGGAAGGAAGCACGCGCCGCCATCTGGACGCGGCCTTCGGTGTTCACATAGAGCCCGGATTTTTCCGGATAGGCTGCGCCCGGCAGGATCACATCGGCGCGGTGCGCACCGTTGTCGCCGTGCGTGCCGATATAGACGACGAATGCGCCCGGCGCGACGTCGATCTCGTCGGCGGCAAGCAGGAAGAGAAGATCGGCTTCGCCCCCCTTCGCCATCATCGGCGCGGTGTGGCCGCCCTCGCCCGGCACAAAGCCGATGTCGAGTGCGCCGACCCGCGCCGCCGCGGTGTGCAGCATGCTGAAACCGTTCCAGCTATCCTTTACCGCACCAACCTCGAGTGCGAGTCTGGCGATCAGCGAGGCAACGCGCGCACCGTCGTCGCGAGCCGCCGCGCGGGTCCCGATCAGGATCAGCGGCCGCTCCGCCTTACGCAGTGTTTCGGCAAACGCGCCCTTGCCGGCGAGGAGTTCGCTGACGCTTTCAGGGCCGGCGCCGAGATGCTCGTAGGGATAGGTCAAATCCGCCTGCGGACCGATCAGCCCGACCGGGAAACGGCCCGCGCGCCAGCGCTTACGGATGCGGGCGTTGATGATGGCGGCTTCCTTGCGCGGATTGGCGCCGACGATCAGCAGGGCATCGGCCTGCTCGATGCCGGCGATGGTCGCGTTGAAAATGTAGGTCGCTCGGCCCCAGCGCGGATCGAGCACGGAGCCGCCCTGCCGCGCGTCGAGATTCCGCGAGCCGAGCCGCGTCACGAGATCCTTGAGTGCAAACATGTCCTCGACTGCGCACAGGTCGCCGGCGATCGCGCCGATGCGGTTGACCGCCGTCGCCTTCACCTTTTGCGCGATCGCGGCGAACGCTTCCGCCCATGATGCCGGACGCAGCCGCCCGTTCTCACGGACATAGGGCCGGTCAAGCCGCTGCGTGCGCAGGCCGTCGACGACGTGGCGTGTCTTGTCGGAAATCCATTCCTCGTTCACGAGATCGTTGGTGCGCGGCAGGATGCGCATCACTTCGCGGCCGCGCGTATCGATGCGGATCGCCGATCCGACCGCGTCCATCACGTCGATGGACTCCGTCTTGTTCAATTCCCACGGGCGCGCGGCGAACGCATAGGGTTTCGAGGTCAGCGCGCCGACCGGGCAAAGATCGACGACGTTGCCCTGCAGTTCGGAAGTCAGCGCCCCTTCGAGATAGGTAGTGATCTCCATGTCCTCGCCGCGCCCGATGGCGCCGAGTTCGGGCACGCCCGCGACCTCGGTAACGAAGCGTATGCAGCGCGTACAATGGATGCAGCGGTTCATCGAGGTCTTGACCAGCCCCCCGATATACTTGTCCTCGACCGCGCGCTTGTTCTCGGCATAGCGGCTGCTGTCGACGCCATAGGCCATGGCCTGGTCCTGCAGGTCGCACTCGCCGCCCTGGTCGCAGATCGGGCAGTCGAGCGGATGGTTGATCAGCAGGAATTCCATCACGCCTTCGCGTGCCTTCTTCACCATCGGGCCGCGCGTGTTCACGACCGGCGGCTCGCCGTTCGGTCCGGGCCGGCAGTCGCGCACGCCCCAGGCGCAGCTCGCCACCGGCTTGGGCGAGCCCTTCAGCTCGACGAGACACATGCGGCAATTGCCGGCGATCGACAGCCGTTCGTGGAAGCAGAAACGCGGGATTTCCGCGCCCGCCGCCTCGCACGCCTGCAACAGCGTGTATTCGGGCGGAACGTCGATTTCGATGCCATCGATGATGAGCTTGGTCATCGTCTCACTTCCCGAGAATCCAGGCAGCAGCCAGGCTGCACAAGGCCACGCAGGCTGACAGATAGCTGGCCGCCATTCCCAATCCGTCCGCGCCCAGCCGGCACGGCGACCAGCCCCATCGGGGCGTATTGTCCCGGCGCGATCCGCTTGGGCACCGATGGCGGCTCCTGTAGTCGAAACATCGCCGTCACTCCGCCGCCACCGGAATAGGATGCGGATTGGCCGCATACGCATCGATGCGTCGCTCGATTTCATGCCGGAAATGCCGGATCAGCCCCTGCACCGGCCAGGCGGCGGCATCGCCGAGCGCGCAGATGGTGTGACCCTCGACCTGCGTCGTGACTTCCAGCAACTGGTCAATTTCCTTCTTATGCGCGCGGCCCTCGGCCATGCGGCTGACGACGCGCCACATCCAGCCGGTGCCCTCGCGGCAGGGCGTGCACTGGCCGCAGCTCTCATGCTTGTAGAAGTAGGAAATGCGCGCGATCGCGCGCACGATGTCGGTGGACTTGTCCATCACGATCACGGCGGCGGTGCCGAGACCGGACTTTAAATTCCGCAGCGTGTCGAAGTCCATGTACATGTCCTCGTCGCACTGCAGGGCGGGAATGCACGGCACCGACGAACCGCCGGGGATGACGGCGAGCAGATTATCCCAGCCGCCGCGGATGCCGCCGGCATGTCTGTCGATCAGCTCGCGGAACGGGATGCCCATCGCCTCTTCGACGTTGCAGGGCTTGTTCACGTGACCGGAAATGCAGAACAGCTTGGTGCCGGTATTGTTCGGTCGGCCGATGCCGGCGAACCAGGCGGCGCCGCGGCGCATGATGTCGGGGGCGACCGCGATCGACTCCACATTGTTCACCGTGGTCGGACAACCATAGAGGCCGACATTGGCGGGGAACGGCGGCTTCAGCCGCGGCATGCCCTTCTTGCCCTCGAGGCTTTCGAGCAGCGCCGTCTCCTCGCCGCAGATATAGGCGCCGGCGCCGTGATGGACGTAGATGTCGAAGTCGTAGCCGTGGATGTTGTTCTTGCCGATCAGCCCTGCCTCATAGGCCTGATCGATCGCGGCCTGTAGGCGCTCGCGCTCGCGGATGAACTCGCCGCGCACATAGATGTAGGCGGCGACCGCGCCCATGGCGAAGCCCGCGATCAGGCAGCCTTCCACGAGCAGATGCGGATCGTGCCGCATGATCTCGCGATCCTTGCAGGTGCCGGGCTCGGATTCGTCGGCATTGACCACGAGATAGCTCGGCCGGCCGTCCTTCGATTCCTTGGGCATGAAGGACCATTTCATGCCGGTCGGGAATCCCGCGCCGCCGCGTCCGCGCAGCCCCGAGGCTTTCACCTCGTTGATGATGGCATCGCGGCCCTTTTCGAGGATCGCCTTGGTGCCGTCCCAGGCGCCGCGCGCGCGGGCACCGGCAAGGCCCCAATCGTGCTGGCCGTAAAGATTGGTGAAGATGCGGTCCTTGTCTGCCAGCATCACTTGCGCCTCTTGTCACTCGCATCGCCAACCGGCGCGGCCGGTACGGCTGCTTCGCGCACATTGGCGGCAGCGCCCGGCTTCTTCGCCTTGGCATCCGTCAATGCAGCACCGCCTTGATGTTGCGTGCCGCGCAGCGCGGGATCGGTCAGGGTGGTCGGGCCGCCGACCGGGGCGGAAAACTGGCGGTCGATTTGCGGGCCGGGCGGCGGATTCTTGCCCGCGGCCAGATCGTCCAAGAGGCGACTGAAGTTCTCCGGCGTCAGATCTTCATAGAAATCGTAATTGATCTGGGCCATCGGCGCGTTGACGCACGCGCCCAGGCACTCGACCTCGACCCAGGAGAACGTGCCGTCTTTCGTGACCTCGAACTGCTCGCCGATGCGCTTGTGGCAGATTTTCTTCAGCTCTTCGGCCCCGCGCAGCATGCATGGCGTCGTGCCGCACAATTGCACGTGATAGCGCCCGACCGGCGCCAGATTGAACATCGTATAGAAGGTCGCAATCTCCAGCACGCGGATGGGCGCGAGGCCGAGGATATCGGCAACGTGCCGGATCGCAGCTTCCGGCACCCAGCCGCCGGCCTGCTCCTGCGCGCGCCACAGGAGCGGGATCACCGCCGACGCCTGCCGGCCTTCCGGGTATTTCGCGATCTGCTTCTTGGCCCACGCCATGTTCTCGGCCGTGAAGGCAAAATCCTTCGGCTGCAGTTCGGCGGGCGCTAGGCGGCGGACGGCCATCGGGTCCTCGTTGGTCAGTCGCGATCTTGTCTAAGGCGGATTCGCAGGTTGCGGACAAATGACGTCACCGGTCGACCTCCCCGAACACGATGTCGAGGGAGCCGAGAATGGCGGACACGTCGGCCAGCATGTGGCCCTTGCAGAGGAAATCCATCGCCTGCAGGTGCGCAAAACCGGGCGCGCGGATCTTGCACTTGTAGGGTTTGTTGGTGCCGTCGGCGACGAGATAGACGCCGAACTCGCCCTTGGGCGCCTCAACCGCGGCATAGACTTCGCCGGCCGGCACGTGAACGCCTTCAGTATAGAGTTTGAAATGATGGATCAGCGCTTCCATCGATTTCTTCATCTCGCCGCGCCGGGGCGGCACGATCTTGTTGTCGTCGACGGTCACGCTGCCCTGGCCTTCGGGGCTGCGCAGCTTCGCGATGCATTGCTTCATGATGCGCACCGACTGACGCATCTCTTCCATGCGGATCAGGTAGCGGTCGTAGCAGTCGCCGTTCTTGCCGATCGGGATATCGAAATCGAGTTCGGCATAGCATTCGTAGGGCTGCGCCTTGCGCAGGTCCCACGTCGCGCCGGAGCCGCGCACCATCACGCCCGAAAAGCCCCAGCGCCAAGCGTCATCGAGCGATACCACGCCGATATCGACGTTGCGCTGCTTGAAGATGCGGTTGCCGGTGAGCAGCACGTCGATGTCGTCGAGCGTCTTGAGGAACGGATCGCACCAGGCGTCGATATCGTCGATCAGCTTGGGCGGCAGGTCCTGATGCACGCCGCCGACGCGAAAGAACGCCGCGTGCATGCGCGAGCCGGAGGCGCGCTCGTAGAACACCATGAGCTGTTCGCGCGGCTCGAACCCCCAGAGCGGCGGGGTGAGCGCGCCGACGTCCATCGCTTGTGTGGTCACGTTGAGCAGGTGCGACAGGATGCGCCCGATCTCGCAGTAAAGGACACGGATGAGCTGCGCCCGCTTGGGCAGTTGCAGGCCGAGCAGCTTTTCCGCCGCCAAGCAGAACGCATGCTCCTGGTTCATCGGCGCGACATAATCGAGCCGGTCGAAATACGGGATCGCCTGCAGGTAGGTTTTCTGTTCGATCAGCTTCTCGGTGCCGCGATGCAACAGCCCGATATGCGGATCGACGCGCTCGACGATTTCACCGTCCAGCTCGAGCACGAGCCGCAGCACGCCATGCGCGGCCGGATGCTGCGGACCGAAATTGATCGTGAAATTGCGCATTGCGGATTCTGTCATCGCCGACCCTACGCCGCAGCCCCCTGCGCGGCCTTGCCTTTTTCGGCGACGCGCGCGTTGAATTTCTCGTAATTGACGACAGCCCGCTCGTGCCGGCCTTCGCCGATCACGTCCACGCCATCATGTCCGCGCACGAAAAAGCTGACCTTGCGGCCATCGACGGCGGTACATTCGCAATCGACCGTCACCGTCATCCCGGGCGGCGTCGCGGCCAGATGGCTGAAATCGACGTGCACGCCGAGGCTGCCTTCGCCCGGGTCGAGATGCTGGTTGAGCAGTTCGGTGCAGCACCACTCGAACAGGCCGACCATGTAGCCGGTCGCGAACACCGCCGGCATCGCCCGGAATATTGGTGATTCGGGATAGAATTGCGGAACCGTTTGCCGTTCGGTGACGGTGAACGTTATGCGATGGGTCAGGCCCAGCCTGAGCGTGTCCTTCACCGCATCAACCCTTTCCGTTGCCGGCTTTCTCGTCGCCGGGAAGGCCATAGGGCGCGCCCTCCCACGGCGACAGAAAATCGAAGTTGCGGAATTCCTGATTGAGCCGCACCGGCTCGTACACGACGCGCTTCTGGTCGTCGTCGTAGCGCACCTCGACGAAGCCGGTGACCGGGAAATCCTTGCGCAGCGGATGACCGTTGAACCCGTAATCGGTGAGGATGCGCCGCATGTCCGGATGACCGGTAAACAGCACCCCATAGAGATCGTAGGTTTCGCGCTCGAACCAGTCCGCGCCCGGGAATACGCCAATGATCGAGGGCACCGGCGTCGTCTCGTCGACCTCGAGCTTCACGCGAATGCGCCGGTTCTTTTTCGGCGACAGCAGATGGTAGACAACGTCGAAGCGCCGTTCGCGCGCCGGCCAGTCGACGGCGGTGACGTCGATGAAGTTGACGAACTGGCATTCCGGATCGTCGCGCAGATAGGTCATCACCGCGACGATGTCGGCCGCCTTGGTGTGCAGCGTCAGTTCGCCGTAAGCCGTGGAAAACCCGTCGACCGCGCCTTTCAACGCGCCGGCGATTGTCTGACCGAGTTTGTCCAGTGCTTCGTCCATCGCAGATGCGCTCTCAGCGTTCGATCGTCCCGACCCGGCGGATTTTCTTCTGCAGCAGCAGCACGCCGTACAGCAGCGCCTCGGCGGTCGGCGGGCAGCCGGGCACGTAAATGTCGACCGGCACGACCCGGTCACAGCCGCGCACGACCGAATAGGAATAGTGGTAGTAGCCGCCGCCGTTCGCACACGAGCCCATGGAGATCACATAACGTGGCTCGGGCATCTGGTCGTAGACTTTGCGCAAGGCCGGCGCCATTTTATTGGTCAGGGTTCCGGCCACGATCATGACGTCGGACTGCCGCGGCGAGGCGCGCGGCGCAAAGCCGAAACGCTCCGCGTCATAGCGCGGCATCGACATCTGCATCATTTCCACGGCGCAGCAGGCAAGACCGAAGGTCATCCACATCAGGGAACCGGTTCGCGCCCAGGTGATAAGGTCGTCCGTGGTGGTGACCAGGAACCCCTTGTCGGCAAGTTCCGCATTCACACTGGTGAAAAACGGGTCGTTCGCCCCGACGGGGCGGCCGGTCTTGGGGTCGATGATCCCTTTGGCGGGCGGCGCGACCGCCGCAGGGGGCGCGGCTGTCAATCCCATTCGAGCGCTCCCTTTTTCCACTCGTAGATAAAGCCGATCGTCAGAACGGCAAGAAAGACCATCATCGACCAGAAGCCGAATACCCCGATCTTCCCGAACGCAATCGCCCACGGGAACAGGAATGCGACTTCCAGATCGAAAATGATGAACAGGATGGCGACCAGATAGAACCGGACGTCGAATTTCATGCGCGCGTCGTCGAATGCATTGAAACCGCATTCGTAGGCGGACAGTTTTTCGGGGTCCGGGTTCTTGTAGGCGACCAGAAACGGCGCCACGAGCAACGCCAGCCCCAAGCCCAGCGCAATGGCAAGAAAGACGGCGAGCGGAAGATAGTTCTGCAACAGGTCGCTCATCCTGACCCTCGATATCCGCGGGCTGGCTCAGCCCGCGACTAAGGCTGATCCCTACCCCCAGTACCGAGAGCCGGTCGGACGGCGCCAGAACGAATCACGCCCATGAAACGTTGCAAAATGGCGACGCGGCAGGAACGCGCGACCCTTACCGCAGCGCATTGCGCGGAGCAAGCGCCCCAAAGTCTTACATTGCTGCCGTCCACCGGGACCGGTGGACCGGTCGTACAAGGGCCTGTCATCGAATCGGTGGAGGATTGCGCGGTGCAGAATTGCCAACCTGACCGACCTGCTCCAAATTTCCCGCCATGACGGTGTCGAGGGGGCCGATCGCGCGTTTCGTCGCAGCCGTGCTGGCGGCTAACGCCGTTGCCGCAGGGCCTTCATTGGCCGCAGACCCGTCCCCGCCCCACGATCTGTCGAGCCAGGCGCGCAAGGCTGCCCCGAAGACCCGCCCCGCCCCCGCAAGACCTGAAAAGCCCACTCTGCCCCCGCGCGAGTCGTTTACCGCGTTCGAGCAGCAGTCTGCCGCAATTCCGGGTATCCCGGACGCGCGCTTTTGGGCCGATTCCGAGACCGCCTATCTCGCCGCTCTGCCGTCTGCACAAGGGCCGTGGCTTGCCTTGTCGAGCGGCGGCGCGGATGGCGCGTTCGGCGCCGGCATCCTTGTGGGGCTGACGGCGGCCGGTCAGCGGCCGGACTTTGCGCTCGTTACCGGGGTGAGCACCGGAGCATTGATGGCGCCGTTCGTCTTCGCCGGCCCGCGCTACGACGCGCAGCTCAAAGAATCCTACACGACGATAACGTCGGCCGATATTTTTGAACTCGGCGGCCAGGGCGAGAGCTTCTTCGATACCTGGCCGCTGAAAGACGCCATCGCCAAGCGCGTCACTCCGGCGCTCCTTGCCGACGTCGCGGCCGAACACCGCAAAGGTCGCAGACTGTTTGTTCTGACGACCAATCTGGACATCGAGCGGCCGGTCGCCTGGAATATGGGCGCTATCGCCGCCGCCGGCGACCGGCGCGCGCTCGAACTCTTCCGTGCGGTACTGCTTGCAGCGACGAGCATTCCCGGCGCTTTCCCGCCGGTCCTGATCGAAGTGCGCGCCAATGGCCATACGTTCCGGGAAATGCATGGCGACGGCGGGCTGCACAATCAGTTCTTCGTTGCGCCCGCCAAGATGATGGCCAGCACCAGCAGCTACCGCCTGCCCGCCCCCATCTATCTGATCATCAATACCAGTCTCACGCCGACCTTCGTCGTGACGCCGCGCGACACGATCGCGATCCTCAACCGCGCCGTCGCCGCAGGCGTGCGCACCCTCACGCGTGCGATGATCGACATCACCTATGCCGCCGCAAGGCGCAGCGACGTGCCCTTTCATCTCGCCGTCATCGATCCGAAATTCGATGCGCCGAGCCGCGGCGCGTTCGATCCGGATTACATGACGGCGCTGTTCACGTTCGGTTTCGAGCAGGGCAAGAATGGGTTAGCATTTCGCATGGCGCCCTGATGCACGAGCGCCAAACGAGACGGCCGGACGCAGCGCTGTGCTCGGGCCGCACGAGAATGAAGGGCTGCATTTCCTGGGGAGGACATGATGCGGATGTCGTGGGTTATGATTGCGGCGGCGGCCGCAAGCATCGTCGGCGCGCCGGCGGCAGCGCAAAGCGTGTTCGATGGACGCTGGAGCGTCCTGATCGTCACCGAAAAAGGAACCTGCGACCGCGCCTATCGTTATCCGGTGCGCATCGCACGCGGCCGCGTCAATCATGCCGATCCCTCGGCAACCTCATTCCGTATCCACGGCCGGGTCACCGCCGGCGGCTCGATCCGGGTGTCGGTGAGCCGTGGCAATCAGCGCGCCGACGGGACCGGACGCCTTGCGCGCAACAACGGCAACGGTCGCTGGAAATCGTCGAAGGGAGAATGTTCGGGATACTGGAACGCCGAACGGCGGCCGGAATAAGCCATTCGGCAATGAGCCATTCGGCCGATCGGCGGGAAATGGCGGGAGCGACGGGACTCGAACCCGCGGCCTCCGGCGTGACAGGCCGGCGCTCTAACCAACTGAGCTACGCCCCCTTTTTGGGGATGGTCGGGACTTAAAGGCCCCCTTCAGGCAAGTCAAGGACGCCCCGAAAAAGCCGTGTCCGTACCGCCGTCTATTCCCCAGATGGGCCGCGCAGCCCAATAAACAAGGCGTTTTCGGCCTTGCCCGAATCGTCTAATCAGCCATTTATCGATATTTCTCGTAGGCTGCTTGAGGAAAAGGAGGGCCATCCCATGGCTGACAAGAAGCCGGCGACTCCCACGATCACGCTGAAGCACCTGGCGGCTCAGCTGGCCGAAGGACACCAGCTCTCGAAGAAACAGAGCGAGGCGATGCTCGGCGATCTCGTGACCGCCATCACCAAGCATCTGAAGAAGGGTGACCGCATCCGTATAGGCGGCTTGGGCATTTTGCAGGTCCGCAAACGCGCCGCGCGCATGGGCCGCAATCCCGCGACCGGTGAGCAGATCCAGATCAAGGCGTCCAAAAAGGTGGCCTTCCGCCCGGCCAAGGAGCTGAAGGAAGCCATCTGACAAAGCGGAGCGTCCGCAGTCCGAAGCAGCCTTTGCGGAAGTAGCGACGCCGGCGCGGTTGTGCCGGCGTTTGCATTTTGGAAACGGCACTGGAGCCTTTTATGAGGCTGGTGGGCGGTGACGGGATCGAACCGCCGACCCTCTCGGTGTAAACGAGATGCTCTGCCAGCTGAGCTAACCGCCCTCGCCCCTGCATATCGCCAGCCCGCCGGCCGGACAAGCGCGCCCCCGCGGCCCGGCTCGGGGCAAAAACAAACGGCGACGCTTACGCGCCGCCGTCTGCGATCCTTGTCTCCCGGGATCAGTGAGCGGTCAGTCCGGACGCATCCTCGTCGGACTTAGGATCGGCCGCCGGCTTGCCGGCCGGTTCTTCCCAGGTGATCGGCTCGGGCTTGCGCACCAGCGCGCGCGCCAGAACCTCGTCCATGCGCGAGACCGGAACGATATCGAGGCCGCCCTTGACGTTGTCGGAAATCTCGACGAGGTCCTTGGCATTCTCCTCGGGGATCAGCACGGTCTTGATGCCGCCGCGCAGCGCGGCGAGCAGTTTCTCCTTCAGGCCGCCGATCGGCAGCACGCGGCCGCGCAGCGTGATCTCGCCGGTCATGGCGACGTCGCGGCGAACCGGGATGCCGGTCATGACCGAAACGATCGCGGTGACCATGGCGACGCCAGCCGAGGGGCCGTCCTTGGGCGTCGCGCCTTCCGGCACGTGCACGTGGATGTCGCGCTTGTCGAACAGCGGCGGCTCGATGCCGAAGGCGACCGCGCGCGAGCGGACATAGGACGCCGCCGCCGAGATCGACTCCTTCATGACGTCGCGCAGGTTGCCGGTCACGGTCATCTTGCCCTTGCCCGGCATCATGGCGCCTTCGATGGTGAGCAGCTCGCCACCGACATCGGTCCATGCGAGGCCGGTCACGACGCCGATCTGATCCTGCTCCTCCATCTCGCCGAAGCGGTATTTCGGAACGCCCAGATAGTCGCCGAGGTCCTTGGCCTCGACCTTGATCGCAGTCTTGGACGAGATCGTGAGCTCCTTCACCGCCTTGCGGATCAGCGTCGAAATCTCACGCTCGAGATTGCGCACGCCGGCTTCCCGCGTATAGCGGCGAATGACGGTCATCAGCGCCTCGTCGTCGATCGACCATTCCTTGGACTGCAGGCCGTGCTTCGAAATCGCGTTCGGAATCAGGTGTTTCCGGGCAATCTCGACCTTCTCGTCCTCGGTATAGCCGGCGATGCGGATGATCTCCATCCGGTCCATCAGCGGCGCCGGGATGTTGAGCGTGTTGGCCGTGGTCACGAACATCACGTTCGAGAGGTCGTAATCGACCTCCAGGTAATGGTCGTTGAACGTGTGATTCTGCTCCGGATCGAGCACCTCGAGCAGCGCCGAGGACGGATCGCCGCGGAAATCGGCACCCATCTTGTCGATCTCATCGAGCAGGAACAGCGGGTTCGACGACTTGGCCTTGCGCATCGACTGGATGATCTTGCCGGGCATCGAGCCGATATAGGTGCGCCGGTGACCGCGGATTTCGGCCTCGTCACGCACGCCGCCGAGCGAGACGCGCACGAACTCGCGGCCCGTCGCCTTGGCGATCGACTTGCCGAGCGAGGTCTTGCCGACGCCGGGCGGGCCGACGAGGCACAAGATCGGGCCGGTCAGCTTGTTGGCGCGCTGCTGCACCGCGAGATACTCGACGATGCGCTCCTTGACCTTCTCCAGGCCGAAATGATCGGAGTCCAGGATGTCCTGGGCCGCCTTGAGATCCTTCTTGACCTTGGTCTTCTTGTTCCAGGGGATCGAGAGCAGCCAGTCGAGATAGTTGCGCACGACGGTGGCTTCGGCCGACATCGGAGACATCTGCCGCAGCTTCTTGAGCTCGTGCTGTGCCTTCTCGCGCGCATCCTTGGAGAGCTTGGTCTTCTTGATTTTGTCTTCGAGTTCGGCGAGTTCGTCCTTGCCGTCCTCGTCACCCAGCTCCTTCTGGATCGCCTTCATCTGCTCGTTTAGATAATACTCGCGCTGCGTCTTCTCCATCTGGCGCTTGACGCGCGTGCGGATGCGCTTCTCGACCTGCAGGACCGAGATTTCGCTCTCCATCAGGCCGAGCACCTTCTCCAGGCGCTGCGGGACGCTCGCGGTTTCCAGGATCGCCTGCTTGTCCGGAATCTTGACCGCCAGGTGCGAGGCGACCGTGTCGGCAAGCTTCGCATAGTCGTCGATCTGCTGGACGACGCCAACGACCTCGGGCGAAACCTTCTTGTTGAGCTTCACGTAATTTTCGAATTCGGTAATCACCGAACGCGCCAGCGCCTCGGCTTCCACCCGCTCGCCGGCATGGTCGTCGGTGACGACTGCATCGGCCTCGAAATAATCGGTGCGATCCGTATAGCGCAGCACCTTGGCCCGCTGCGCGCCTTCGACCAGCACCTTGACGGTGCCGTCGGGCAGCTTCAGCAGTTGCAGGACCGTCGCCAGCGTCCCGACTTCGAAGATGGAATCGGTCGCCGGCTCATCGTCGGAGGCGTTCTTCTGCGTGGCGAGCAGGATGAACGTGTCCGAGCGCATCACCTCTTCCAGCGCCTTGATCGACTTCTCGCGCCCGACAAAGAGCGGAACGATCATGTGCGGGAAGACGACGATGTCGCGCAGCGGCAGAACCGGATAGGCCCGGGTTTCACCGGGGATCAGCGGAGGGCGCGGCTTGGCGGTTGTCATGGCCCGTTGTCCTTCTTCTTGTGCCCCTTTGCCGCGCCCGCGGGATGCGCGACGTCAGGCAAAGTGCAGTTGGGCCGGGAAGGGAAGCACGGCCGGGAATGCTGGCCATGCACGAGGGGGTGTACGAACCCCGCCCGGATATCGACGTACCTTCGTACTCTTGACCTTTCGCACCAATTAGGTGGCGGTGAGGTTGCCCGGTGTCAAGTAACGCCGAAAATCCAGTAAAACGATAGCCTTTCGGCCGCCGGCGCACAGCCGGCAACCCGAAACCGGGCCGCGAATCTGATCGCGAACGAAGGCCGTTCAGGCCGTACTCGCGCCGGCGTCTCCGGCCCGGTCGGCGTAGATGTAGAGCGGCCGTGCGGTTCCCTCGACCACTTCGCGGGAAATCACCACCTCTTCCACCCCTTCCAGGCTCGGAAGGTCGAACATGGTGTCGAGCAGGATGCTCTCCATGATCGAGCGCAGGCCGCGCGCGCCGGTCTTGCGCTCGATCGCCTTGCGGGCGATCGCGCCAAGCGCTTCCTCGGCGAGCGTCAGATCAATCGATTCCATCTCGAACAGTCGCTGATACTGCTTGACCAGGGCGTTCTTGGGCTCGGTGAGGATTTTCTTGAGTGAGTTTTCGTCGAGGTCCTCGAGCGTGGCGACCACCGGCAGGCGGCCGACGAATTCGGGGATCAGGCCGTACTTGAGCAGGTCCTCCGGCTCGACCTCGCGGAAAATCTCGCCGGTGCGGCGGTCTTCCGGGGCAATCACCTTGGCGCCGAAGCCGATCGAGGTCGAGCGGCCACGCGCGGAGATGATCTTGTCGAGACCGGCGAACGCGCCGCCGCACACGAACAGGATGTTGGTCGTGTCGACCTGCAGGAATTCCTGCTGCGGGTGCTTGCGTCCGCCCTGCGGGGGCACCGAGGCGACGGTACCTTCCATGATCTTGAGCAGCGCCTGCTGCACGCCCTCGCCCGATACGTCGCGGGTGATCGAGGGATTGTCGGACTTGCGCGAAATCTTGTCGATCTCGTCGATATAGACGATGCCGCGCTGGGCGCGCTCGACGTTGTAGTCGGCGGCCTGCAGCAGCTTCAGAATGATGTTCTCGACGTCCTCGCCGACATAGCCGGCCTCGGTCAGGGTCGTAGCGTCGGCCATCGTGAACGGCACGTCGAGGATGCGCGCCAGCGTCTGCGCCAGCAGCGTCTTGCCCGAGCCGGTCGGCCCGATCAGCAGGATGTTCGACTTCGCGAGCTCGACGTCGTTGTGCTTGGCCTGATGGTTGAGCCGCTTGTAGTGGTTGTGGACCGCGACCGAGAGCACCTTCTTGGCGTGATCCTGGCCGATCACGTAATCGTCGAGGACCTTGCGGATTTCCTTCGGGGTCGGAATGCCGTCGCGCGACTTGACCAGCGAGGACTTGTTCTCCTCGCGGATGATGTCCATGCACAGCTCGACGCATTCGTCGCAGATGAAGACGGTCGGCCCGGCGATGAGCTTGCGCACCTCATGCTGACTTTTGCCGCAGAACGAGCAGTAAAGCGTGTTCTTGGAATCGTTGCCGCCAACCTTGCTCATTCCATTCTCCGTCAAATCGTCCAGTATCCGATACGCCGTCGCCCGACGCTACCATTTCCGGTCCCGCGGCGCCGTGGCGTCACAGGCACAGATACTCCGAATTTCCTCCCGATCCCCTACTATCCCCTCAATCTAGCGAAACATGCTAACGGCGGGACAATCAAGAATCCATTAACGATAACAGGGCGCCACGGCCGGCCGTACCGGGTTCCCGACCGCCGGCTTCACGCCTTGGCCTGCGGGTCTTCCGCCCGCTTGTCGATCACCTTGTCGACGATTCCGAATTCCTTCGCCGCCTCGGCAGTGAGGAAATAGTCCCGCTCCAGCGCATCTTCGATCTTCTTGATCGGCTGGCCCGTATGCTTGACGTAGATTTCGTTTAGCCGCTTCTTCAGGTTCAGGATTTCCTGGGCATGCAGCATGATGTCAGTCGCCTGGCCCTGGAACCCGCCGGATGGTTGGTGGACCATGATCCGGGCGTTCGGTAGGGCGAAGCGCAGGTCCTTGTGTCCGGCCGCGAGCAGCAGCGAGCCCATGGACGCCGCCTGCCCGACGCATAGCGTGGACACCGCCGGCCGGATGAACTGCATCGTGTCGTAGATCGCCATCCCCGATGTCACCACGCCCCCCGGGGAGTTGATGTACATCGAGATTTCCTTTTTCGGATTCTCGGCTTCCAGGAACAGCATCTGCGCGACGACCAGCGTCGCCATGCCGTCCTCGATCGGGCCGGTGATGAAGATGATCCGCTCTTTCAGCAGCCGCGAGAAGATGTCGTAGGCGCGCTCGCCGCGGTTGGTCTGCTCGACCACCATCGGCACGAGGTTCATGTAGGTTTCGACCGGATCTCTCATTGGCTGGCTTATTCCTCTGCGCGCGCTGGACTTGGCTGCGGCGAACCGCGAATCACATGAGAATACAATAGCGGAATTACAATAGCGTCCCGCCGGCCGCCCGCTTGGCCGGGCACGACCGTCGTCGTTGGCCCGAACGCAGGCGCCGATCAGGCCGCCGGCGCGTCCTCGTCCACCTTGTAGAGGTCCTCGCGCGAGACCGGCTTCTCGGTCACCTTGGCCAGCGCAAGGATGAAATCCACGACCTTTTCCTCGAAAATCGGCGCCCGCAGCGAAGCCAGCGCATTCGGGTTGCTGCGGTAATAGTCCCACACCTGCTGCTCGCGACCCGGCATCTGGCGCGTCTGCTCGACGATGGCGCGGGTCACTTCCTCGTCGGTCACCTTGATGGCGTTCTTCTCGCCGATCTCGGCCAGAACAAGACCCAGCCGCACCCGACGATCGGCGATCTTACGATAATCCGCCTTGGCCTCTTCCTCGGTCGTCTTCTCGTCGGCGAAGGTGCGGTTCTCCGACTTCATCTGCTCGAGCGTCGACTTCCACAGGCCCTCGAACTCCTGTTCGACGAGCGTCTGCGGCAGTTCGAAACGATGGCGCTCGTCGAGCGCGTCGAGCAGCGCGCGCTTGAGGCGCTGGCGCGAGACGCCGTCATATTCCCGCTTGATCTGCTCGCGCACCGCGTCCTTGAGCTTCTCCAGCGATTCCATACCGAGCGACTTGGCGAATTCGTCGTCGGTCGTCACCTCGCGCGGCGCCTCGATCGACTTCGCGGTGACGTCGAATTCCGCGGCCTTTCCGGCCAGTTCGGCGTTCAGATAGTTTTCCGGGAACGAGACCTTCAGCACCCGGCTTTCGCCGGCTGCGATCCCGATCAGCTGCTCCTCGAACCCGGGGATGAACGATCCCGAGCCGATCTGCACGGCAATGTCCTCGCCGCTGCCGCCTTCGAACGGGGTGCCGTCGATCTTGCCGACAAAGGAGATAGTGACGCGGTCGTCCTGCTCGGCTTTGGCGCCCTCGCCCTTGTCGCTGTAGGGGCGGTTCTGCTTGGCGATGCGTTCGAGCGCCTCGTCGATGTCCTTGTCGCCAATGTCGGTAACGAGCTTGGTCAGCTCGATGGTGCGGAAATCCGCCAGCTCGATCGGCGCCAGGATTTCCATGGCCACCGTGTAGGCTAGGTCGCTCTTGCCGGAAATGAGATTCTCGACCTCCGCCTCGTCGGTCGGCAGGGTCACCTTCGGCTCCATGGCCAGACGAAGCTTGTTGTCGCCGACGATCTTCGAGTTGTTCTCGCGGATCGCCGCCTCGATCACCTCGGCCATCGCAGCACGCCCATAGACACGGCGGAGATGGGCCACCGGCACCTTGCCGGGGCGGAAGCCGTTGATGCGTACGCGATCCTTGAGTTCGTTCAGGCGCTCGCCCACCTTCGCGTCGAGTTCCTGCGCGGGCACGACGACCTTGTATTCGCGCCGCAATCCTTCCGAAGCCGTCTCGGTCACTTGCATGACTTGTTCAATCCTTGGTCGCCGCCTGATCGGCGCTGGTCCGTTGCGGTGAATGAGGGCCGCTCGTGCGGCATGTCCGGCATGGTGCGGGCGGAGGGACTCGAACCCCCACGACTTGCGTCACTGGAACCTAAATCCAGCGCGTCTACCAATTCCGCCACGCCCGCCGAACAGGCATCGCGCGGCACCGCCAATCGCCGAGCGGCGCGGCTTATAGCATGGGCCGTTCGGGCTGCACCATAAAATTTGGCAATGTCGTCCGGTTTGCACAAAATCAGCGGGGCTTTTCGGCCATTGCCCGGGTGCGACATACGGCGCAGGCTTGGCGTGCCGAGAATCTCCCGCCGCACCCCCGCGTATGATCTTCGATTCCGCTACCGTCACATCCGCATGGAGCCGCCGACGCTTCCTCGGCACCAGCGGCGCATTCATGGCGTCGCTCGTCCAGTTGCACGTGGGTCGTGCGCGTGCCCAAACCCAGCCGCCAGTGCTGCCGGGACCTGCTGAATACTCCCGTGATGGCTTTGCCGTGCTGCGAGCCCGCCCCGGTTACGCGCCGCTGCGCGGAGGCGAACAGACCGAAACCGCCATCTGGGGCTATGACGGCCGCGTCCCGGGCCCGCTCCTGCGTATTCGGCAGGGCGAGGAATTGCGGACGAGGCTCATCAACGAGCTGCCGCAACCAACCGTCATCCACTGGCACGGCATCCGCCTGCCGAATGCCATGGACGGTGTGCCGCATTTGACGCAACCATTGATTGAGTCCGGCAAGAGCTTCGATTATCGCTTCATAGCTCCCGATGCCGGTACCTTCTGGTATCACGCACACCATTACTCGTCCGAGCAGCTCGCGCACGGCCTCTACGGTCCGCTGATCGTGGACGAACGCACGCCGCCCGAAATCGACCAAGACATCCTGCTGGTGCTCGACGACTGGCGGCTCGACGCCAACGGCGCGATCCAGGAAGCGAGCCCGGGCGCAATGGATGGCCCCGCTCATCTGACCGCAAACAGCCGCCCACGTCTCGACATGCCGGTCGCCGTCAACGATCGCATTCGTCTGCGCCTGATCAATGCCGCGAGCGCGCGCATCATGCCGGTCCGGATCGCGGGCCACGTGCCCTATGTCGTGGCGATCGACGGCCAGCCGGCGGAACCCTTTCCGGCCGACGCGTCACGGGTGGTGCTTGCGCCCGGCAACCGCGCCGATCTGTTCATCGATGCCACGAGCGAACCGGGCAGCGTCACCCCGATCGTGATCGAGGAGTACGGACAGCGCGACGTCGAGATCGCCCGGCTGGTCTACGACGCACAGGCGCGCCGGCGGGCGAACCCTTTGCCGGTGCCGCGGCCGCTGCCGGACAATCCGCTTCCTGCGCGCATGGCTTTCACCGACGCGCTGCGCGTCGAGATCCCGCTTGAAGGCGCCGCGACGAACGCGATGGTCATGCGCCGCGGCCCGGACGCCGCCGGACCGCCGCTGTTCCGCGTCAGGCGCGGCCGCACCGTGGTGATTGCGATGTCCAACCGGACGGTTTTTCCACACGCCATGCACCTGCACGGCCATCATTTCCGCCTGCTCGACAGTCTCGACGACGGCTGGAAACCGTTCTGGCTCGATACCGTCCTCATCGCGCCGGAGCGGACGACCCGGATCGCCTTTGTCGCGGACAATCCGGGCAAGTGGATGATCGATTGCTACAGGCTCGGATATCAGGAGACCGACATGGCGGCGTGGTTCGAGGTCGGCTAAAGTGGAATGAATTTTCCTTGAATCGTCATCCCGCTTTAGCGCTTTGTTTGAGGGATCATGCTTTAGCCGAAGATCGAGCGCGCTTTAATTGCGCGACGGATTTCTCGCAGTGTCGGCCATGGCAAAGAGGTCACGATAAATTCCCGGCAACGCGCCCGGCAGGTCCTCCGAGATCAGGCCCGGCCCGACAGCCTGGCCGGCTGCACCGTGAATCCAGACGCCGGCACAGGCCGCCTCGAAGGCCGGCATTCCCTGCGCCCGCAGTCCGGCGATGATCCCGGCCAGCACATCGCCCGCGCCCGCCGTCGCAAGCCAGGCCGGAGCGTTCTCGTTGATCGCGGCGCGACCATCGGGGGCCGCGATGATCGTGTCAGGCCCCTTGCGCACGATGACGGCCGCTGCTTCATGTGAAGCTTCGCGCGTCTCCTCAAGTTTTTGTTTAACTGGAGATTTTTGCGATTTCTTACTGAAGATTCTGGCGAATTCGCCGTCATGCGGCGTCAGAATCGCAGCCGAATCACGATGGGTCGCAAGCATTGTAAAGAGGTTTTTCGGCTCGTCCACAAAACTCGTCAGGGCGTCCGCATCGAGCACGGCCGCCCGCGGGCCGTCGAGCGCGGCGGCGACCTTGGCTTGCATGTCAGACCCCACGCCGCCGCCGGGGCCGATAACGACGGCATTTATGCGCGGATCGGCGAGCAGGCTGCGCAGCTCCGTGGCATCGTCCGCCGCGCGCAGCATCAGCGAGGGGCTGGTGGACGCAGCAATCGCCAGCGCCTCCCGCGGACAGGCCATGGTGACAAGGCCCGCCCCCGCCCGCAACGCCGCAAGCGCCGCGAGCCGGCCCGCACCGGAATGGGAGAGCGGTCCCACAACGGTGACGACATGACCGCGCCGGTATTTGTGGGCGTCCGCCGCCGGCACCGGGAAGGTCCCGATCCACAGCGCACACTCGTTGGCGAACGTGCGGGGGGCGATGTCGCCAAGCACATCGGCCGGAATGCCGATATCGGCAACGCTCACCGACCCGCAATGCGCCCGGCCGGGCATCAGGACGTGCCCCCATTTGCGCCGGAAAAACGTGATCGTCCGCCGTGCCCGTACGGCAATTCCCATCACCTGCCCGATCGTGCCGTTGATCCCGCTCGGTAGATCGACAGAGAAGATCGGGATCCCGGTCGCATTCATGCGCTCGACCACCTGGCGCGCGCCTCCTTCCAGCGGACGGTCGAGGCCGGCTCCGAACAGGGCATCCACCAGGATCGCGTAGAGCTTAAAATCGTGATCAGCGGCCTGTGTCACCGGCCCGCGCCATTGGCCGGCCATGACGGCGCAATCTCCCTTGAGCGCGGACAGATCGCCCAGCGTCGCGACCGTTACGGAGTATCCGCGCTCCATCAGGATCCGGGCAGCGACGAAGCCGTCGCCACCATTGTTGCCGGGCCCGGCGACGATACAGACCGGCGCGCCTGATGGAACAGAAGCGGCGACCGCATCCGCGACCGCCCGCCCGGCGTTTTCCATCAGCCGCAGCGAGGGAATTCCGCGCGCAACCGCGAGCGCATCCGCACGCGACATTTCAGCCGTGGAGAGAAGCTCGATCATTCCGGCCAACGCTAGAACCGGGTTCCGCTCCAGACAAACATTGCCTGCTCGGGGCCATGCCTTCAAAATAGGCGAACTGATTATTTTCTACTCACGCATGGAAGGAAAAATCGCCGCGAAAATGGGCGATAAGGTTCTAACATACTGAGGAATCTTTATTTTTCATCTGTCCATCGGTTTGGCATGAGACCTGCTAACCGCCAAGGCGTCTCGTTGGTCGTGCCATCTGCGAGGCTGGAGAGGAAGCGCAATGAAGAAGATCGAGGCCATCATCAAGCCGTTCAAACTCGACGAAGTGAAGGAGGCGCTGCAGGAAGTCGGACTCCAGGGCATCACGGTCACTGAAGCCAAGGGTTTCGGCCGCCAGAAGGGCCATACCGAACTCTATCGGGGCGCCGAATACGTGGTCGATTTCCTGCCGAAGGTGAAGATCGAAATCGTGCTGGCTGATGACATGGTGGACAAGGCCGTGGACGCCATCCGCCGCGCTGCTCAGACGGGGCGGATCGGCGACGGCAAGATTTTCCTTTCCAATATCGAGGAAGCAATCCGGATCAGAACGGGGGAATCCGGATTGGACGCCATCTGATCGATGATCGTTGGGCTGACACACTCTATCCCGTGAGAAAAAGGGAACGCGTTTTATGACGACCGCCAAAGACGTAATGAAGATGATCAAGGACAACGACGTAAGGTACGTCGATTTCCGGTTCACCGATCCGCGCGGAAAGTGGCAACACGTCACGTTCGACATCACGATGATCGAAGACGAGACCTTCGCCGAGGGCGTCATGTTCGACGGCTCCTCGATCGCCGGCTGGAAGGCGATCAACGAGTCCGACATGTGCCTGATGCCGGATCCGGCAACCGCCTGCATCGATCCCTTCTTCGCCGAGACCACCCTCGTGCTCGTTTGCGACGTGCTCGAGCCGACCACCGGCGAGCCCTACAACCGCGATCCGCGCGGCATCGCCAAGAAGGCCGAAGCGATGGTCAAGTCGCTCGGCATCGGCGACACGGTCTATTTCGGTCCGGAAGCCGAATTCTTCGTGTTCGACGACGTGCGCTTCAAGGCCGATCCCTACAATACCGGCTTCCGTCTCGACTCCGTCGAGCTTCCGACCAATTCCGACACCGACTACGAAGCCGGCAATCTCGGCCACCGCATCGGCACCAAGAAGGGCTACTTCCCCGTGCCGCCGCAGGACTCCGCGCAGGACATGCGCGGCGAGATGCTCGCGGCGATGGCGAAAATGGGCGCCAAGGTGGAGAAGCACCACCACGAGGTCGCGTCCGCCCAGCACGAGCTCGGCCTGAAATTCTCGCCGATGACCTACATGGCCGACCAGATGCAGGTCTATAAATACTGCATCCATCAGGTCGCCAACATCTACGGCAAGACCGCGACCTTCATGCCGAAGCCGGTCTATGGCGACAACGGCTCGGGCATGCATTGCCACCAGTCGATCTGGAAGGACGGCAAGCCGGTTTTCGCCGGCAACAAGTATTCCGATCTTTCGGAAGTCTGCCTGTCCTATATCGCCGGCATCATCAAGCACGCCAAGGCCATCAACGCCTTCACCAACCCGACGACCAATTCCTACAAGCGTCTGGTTCCCGGCTACGAGGCGCCGGTGCTGCTCGCCTATTCGGCGCGCAACCGTTCCGCTTCCTGCCGCATCCCCTACACGTCGTCGCCGAAGGCCAAGCGCGTCGAGGTGCGTTTCCCCGATCCGCTTGCCAATCCGTATCTCGGTTTCGCCGCGATGCTGATGGCCGGTCTCGACGGCGTCAAGAACAAGCTCAATCCGGGCGACCCGATGGACAAGGATCTGTACGATCTGCCCCCGCAGGAACTCAAGCAGATCCCGACCGTTTGCGGCAGCCTGCGCGAAGCGCTCGAAAGCCTCGACAAGGACCGCGACTTCCTCAAGGCGGGCGGCGTTTTCGATGACGACTTCATCGACAGCTATATCGAACTGAAGATGCAGGAAGTGATCCGTTTCGAGCACACCCCGCATCCGGTCGAGTTCGATATGTACTATTCGGCGTAGTCGACGTTCCTCCCGATCGCACAAGCGATAAACTTGAAGGGCGCTCTGCAGGGTGCCCTTTTTCTTTTCGGCTCGCGGCGCATCGCGCCTGCGTTCACAGGATCGCGAAGAAAACCAACCCGGCTGCGGCGAGGAGGAAGCCCGAGATCAAGGTCCAAGCCAGGACACGCTCCCGAACGGTCGGACCGTAGGCGCCCGCCGCGCGGCGCTCGCGAATGAGGTCGGCCTCGTACTCGGCGGAATTGGCGAATGCGCAGGCGAACGCGGCACGGGCCCCCTGCACGCTCGGTTCGAGTGTCTCGGCATTGATCGCGGACATGGCGAACGAACCTCGGCGAACGAACCTCGTAGCGCTGCGAATGGTGCCCCCGAATGGTAAACGAAACGTTGCTGCGCTCAGCCCGCCGTCGCGCAGCGCGTCGGCCCCGCGGGCGCACGCGACGGCGCGGACGTCGCAACGATGGTACCGAGCCCGCCCGGGATCGCGGCTTCCCCGACGATCCGGTTGCGCCCCTCCTGCTTGGCCCGATAGAGCGCGGCGTCGGCTCTGGCCCGCAGCTCGGTAAGGCTATAGAGGCCAGGCGGGCCGGAAAACGCGCCGATGCTGACGGTTGTTGCGACCGGACACCCGGCGACCTGAATGCTTGCCCGTTCGAACGCCGCGCGCACGCGCTCGGCAACCACCATTGCCGCCTCCAGTCCGCCGGCCAGGATTGCCGAGAACTCCTCCCCGCCGAGACGCGCCACGATGTCGTCCGCGCGCATGCTGCGGTTCATCGTCGTCGCGAAATCGCGCAGCATCGCATCGCCGGCATCGTGACCGTAGCGATCGTTGATCGATTTGAAATGGTCGAGATCGAACATCAGGACCGTCACCGGCTCCGCGCTGGCGATCTGCCTGATCATCAGCTTCTGCGCCGCCTCCTCGTAGCCGCGTCGGTTGAACAGGCCGGTCAACGGATCGGTCATCGCCGCGGTCTTGTGGACGAGCACGCTTTGCTCTTTCGCCATCACGACCACGATAAAGGCCGTGCCGACGACGTAGAGAAGCGTCAGCAGCGCAAACAGCGCGAACGTCCCCTGATTGAGGCCGCGCAGGTCGCCCGGCATGAAATGCATGGTCGCGATCGGCGAAAGGAACAGCGTCCCGTGCAGGATGGCGAGGGCATAGGCGCGGCGCGATGCCCATTTGGGCTTGCGGCGTTCGCGCTTGAGCTCGATCGCCGTCAGCATTGCATAGGTTGCAATGATCAGCGAGCTGACAACTACACGCAGGTCGTTATGCGTCTGCAGGTCGATCCAGGTCCCGAACAGGAGCCAGGCCAGCGCGCCGGCCGTCGCGACAAAGGGCAACGCCGGACGACCGTGGAAATTGCGCGCGCCGGTCCAGATCATGCCGCAGCAGACAAACAGCAAAGCCGGCGCCACCACCTCGGAAACGCGTTCCGAGAGGAGCGGCCCGATCAGCCATAGGGCAACGGCCGTTCCGCCGATGATATAGGCTGCGGCCCACCAGCCGAGTGCGCGCACGGTGCGGTCCTGCAGCCACAGCGCGAGCAGAAACAACCCGAGCAAGGCGGTGACGCAGGTCGCGACGATGAACAGCGTCGTCACATCCAAAGGCATTCTGCCTTCCACAGCCGCACCTCGCCCCGTCCATGTGGCGACTTCAAATAGCGGGTGGATGTTTGCGGAGCGTTGCGCGACGCGCGGCGATTTTCAGGAAAATCGCACACAAAAAAGCACCGAGTAAAAATAAAAAGGGACCCGATCGGGCCCCTTTTCCTTGCCGATGGTAACCGGCTCAGCGCTTGGAGAACTGGAAGGAGCGACGCGCTTTCGCCTTGCCATATTTCTTGCGTTCCACGACGCGCGGATCGCGCGTGAGGAAGCCGCCGCGCTTGAGCGGCGTCCGAAGGTCCGGCTCGAAATAGGTCAAGGCCTTCGAAATGCCGTGACGCACCGCGCCCGCTTGCCCCGAAAGACCACCACCGGATACCGTGCAGATGATGTCATACTGGCCGTTGCGGTTGGCGGTGACGAGCGGCTGCTGGATCAGCATGCGCAGCACCGGCCGCGCGAAGAACACTTCGACCGGCCGGGTGTTGACAGTGATCTTGCCGGAACCCGGACGGATCCATACGCGCGCCACCGCATTCTTGCGCTTGCCGGTGGCATAGGCGCGACCCTGCGCGTCGAGCTTCTGGACATGCTTGGGCTGCTCGGGCGCGCTCGCCTTGAGCGCGGACAGGCCTTCCATCGATTGAACGGTTTCGACCATCAGGCGCTCCTGTTCTTGCGGTTCATGGCGCCGACATCGATCGTCTCGGGCTTCTGCGCCTCATGCGGATGCTCGGATCCCGGATAGACCCGCAGATTGGCGAGCTGGCGACGGCCCAGCGGGCCGCGCGGCAGCATGCGCTCGACCGCCTTCTCGACGATCCGCTCGGGGAAACGTCCCTCGAAGATCGCCTTCGCGGTGCGCTCCTTGATGCCGCCGATATAGCCGGTGTGATGATAATAGACTTTCTTCTCGCGCTTGCGCCCGGTGAAGACGACCTTCGCCGCGTTCACGATGATGACGTTGTCGCCGTCGTCGACATGCGGTGTGAAGGTCGGCTTGTGCTTGCCGCGCAGGCGCATGGCGACGATCGTGGCAAGACGGCCGACGACCAGGCCCTTGGCATCGATCATCACCCATTTCTTCTCAATGTCGGCAGCCTTGGCCGAATAGGTGCTCATGGGATGTCCCGGAAAATTTGAGGTGGCGCGCTTCTACGCGAGCAGCGGCGGAGCGTCAACGCTCAAATTCTATAATTATCTATATAATTCAATGCGATATAAAAAAGGTGTTATATTACCTGTCATTAAGAGCTGACCACAGGAGGGATTGAATAGGTCGACGTCACATGCGCGATCGGCTCTTCGACCCCGTCTGAGAAAATGCTGCATTCGAGGACCGCAAGTCGTTTGCCAAGCTTGAGAATCCGCGCCTCGGCGATAATGTCGCCGGGCTCCGGCCGCCGCAGGAAGTTGATGTTGAGATTAGTGGTCACCGCAAGCCCGACCGGCCCGATCGCCGCCAATACCGCGACATAGAGCGCGAAATCGGCCAGCATCATCATCGTGGGGCCGGAAATGGTGCCGCCCGGCCGGATGAATTCTTCGCGAAACGCCTGCCGCACGCGGCCGCCGCCGAACCAGACCTTCTCGATCGACAGACCGCTTCCCGGGTGGAAAGCCTGCGGAAACTCGCTTGAGAGAAACGCCTCAAGCGCCGCGATGTCCATCGTCGGCTTGCGGTCTGCCAAGTCGTGCGCCATGTCGCGTGGCCTCCCCCACGGGTCGCCAAATCGGATACACTGGCGTCGATCCGACGCAAAGCGATTGCATGACACCGTGACGAGGCTCGCATGAATGCCCCGACCAGATCGCAGGCACCGGCGGAGGCCATCCTGCTGCGCGAGGACCAGGGGCCGGTTGCCGTTCTTACGCTCAACCGCGCGGCCGCGCGCAACAGCCTGTCCGAGGCGCTGATCGCGGCCTTGAACGAAACGCTTGCGAGCATTCGCAGCGACCGCGGCATCCGCGCGGTCGTCATCGCGGCCAATGGATCGGCGTTTTGCGCGGGCCATGACCTGAAGGAACTCACCGCGCGACGGGCGGACGCCGACGGCGGCCGCGCCTATTTCCAGCACATCATGACCAATTGCAGCACGATGATGCAGGCGATCGTAACCCTGCCCCAGCCGGTGATCGCCTGCGTGCAGGGCGTTGCAACCGCCGCCGGCTGCCAGCTCGTCGCGACCTGCGACCTTGCCGTCGCCTCATCCGAGGCGCGCTTTGCGACGCCGGGTGTCGATATCGGGCTGTTCTGCTCGACGCCGATGGTTGCGCTCACGCGCAATATCGGCCGCAAGAAGGCAATGCACATGCTCATGACCGGCGAGCCGGTCACCGCCGAAGAGGCAAGACATATCGGCCTGATCAATACGGTCGTCCCCCCGGGCCGGGAACGCGAGGAAGCGTTTGCGCTTGCCAGCAGGATTGCGGCTAAATCCGCCCATGTCCTCAAGATCGGCAAGGAAGCCTTCTACCGCCAGGCGGAAATGAGCCTCGCCGACGCCTACCGCTATGCCGCCGCGGTGATGACGGAGAACATGATGGCGCGCGATGCGCAGGAAGGCATCTGCGCCTTCATCGACAAGCGCACGCCGTCCTGGGAAGACCGTTGATCCGGCATCGCATCCGCGTCGCGCTCTTGTCGAAGGGCGCTCCACCGATTAGGTGAAGACCTGAAAGCCCGCGCCCCGACATGAATCACGATACATATTCCGATCAATATATCCGTGGCATTCTCAACACGGTGAAGACCATCGCGATGGTCGGCGTCTCGCCCAGGGAGAACAGACCGAGCTATTTCGCGTTCAAATACCTGCTCGAACGCGGCTACCGCGTCATTCCAGTCAATCCCGGCCAGGCCGGAAAAGACATACTCGGCCAGAAGGTCTATGCGACCCTTGCCGACATCCCGGAACCTGTCGACATGGTCGACATTTTCCGCGCCTCGCAATTTGCCGCCGCCGTGGTCGACGAGGCGCTCGCTCTTGCGCCGCGGCCACGCGTGATCTGGATGCAGCTTGGCGTGCGTGACGACGCGGCCGCCGCGCGCGCGGAAGCTGCGGGCGTCAAGGTCGTGATGAATCGCTGTCCGAAGATCGAATACGGCCGCCTGTCCTCCGAAATCTCGTGGATCGGCGTCAATTCGCGCACCCTCTCGTCCAGGCGCGCGCCCCTGCTCGGCAAGGGCGTGCAGCGCATGTCGCTCGACCGCCAGACCACGGGCGGCGGTTCGACCGGCGCCAGCGAGCGCGCCGCGCGAGAACAGGGATAACGTCCGCCGGACCGTCGCCAGACGATTATGCCACGCGACCGGCGGCTGCCGGGCATTCTGTTGCGGTTAACGCATTAATTCCCTCGTGCCTTGACGCCTGTCGGCGCTTCGATAAACCAAATCGATTATCAAGCCTGCAGACGCGGCCCAACGAGGACTTCTGCCATGACCGAACGCACTCCCGGATTCGCGACGCTTGCCATCCATGCCGGCGCGCAACCCGATCCCACGACCGGCGCACGCGCGACGCCGATCTACCAGACCACCTCGTTCGTGTTCGACGACGTGGACCATGCCGCCTCGCTGTTCGGCCTGCAGGCGTTCGGAAATATCTACACCCGCATCGGCAACCCGACCTGCGCCGTGCTCGAGGAGCGCGTAGCGGCGCTCGAAGGCGGCACTGCGGGTCTTGCGGTGGCATCGGGCCACGCCGCGCAGGTGCTCGTCATGCACGCCTTGATGACGCCGGGCGACGAATTCGTCGCATCCAAGAAGCTCTATGGCGGCTCGATCAACCAGTTCAACCACTCCTACAAGAATTTCGGCTGGAACGTCGTCTGGGCCGACCCCGACGACATCGCCAGCTTCGAGCGCGCGATCACGCCCAAGACCAAGGCGATCTTCATCGAGTCCATCGCCAATCCAGGCGGCGTCATCACCGACATCGAGGCGATCAGCAATGTCGCGCGCCGCGCCGGCGTGCCGCTGGTCGTCGACAACACCCTCGCCACGCCCTATCTGTGCCGTCCGATCGACCATGGCGCGGACGTCGTCGTGCACTCGCTCACCAAGTTTCTCGGCGGGCACGGAAACTCGATCGGCGGCCTGATCGTCGATGCCGGTACCTTCAACTGGTCGCGCGAGGGCCGCTATCCGATGCTGTCGGAGCCGCGGCCCGAATATCAGGGCATCGTCCTGCACGAGACGTTCGGCAACTTCGCCTTCGCGATCGCCTGCCGCGTGCTCGGCCTGCGCGACCTCGGTCCGGCGTTGTCGCCGTTCAACGCGTTCATGATCCTGACCGGTATCGAGACGCTGCCCTTGCGCATGCAGAGGCACTGCGACAACGCCATGGCGGTCGCGGAATGGCTCGCCAACCACAACAAGGTGGCCTGGGTCAGCTATCCCGGCCTCTCCGGCGACCGCTATCACAATCTCGCCCGCAAATACGCGCCCAAGGGCGCGGGCGCGGTGTTCACGTTCGGCCTCAAGGGCGGCTACGAGGCCGGGGTGAAGCTCGTCTCGAACGTGAAGCTGTTCTCGCATCTCGCCAATATCGGCGACACGCGTTCGCTGATCATTCACCCGGCATCGACCACGCATCGGCAATTGTCGGACGCGCAGAAGACGCAGGCCGGCGCCGGCCCCGACGTGGTGCGCCTGTCGATCGGGATCGAGGACAAGGACGACATCATCGTCGACCTCGAACAGGCCCTCGTCGGCTGATTTGCCGGCTATGCGGCGCGCCGGGTTCGGCGGCGCCGCGAATGTCTCAGGCGCGCTTTGCGCTTGGCGGACGCCGCTTGGCCGGCGCGCTTTCCATCGCGTTAGCCGGCGCCGCGCCGACGTCGTTGAGATGGACGAGCGCCACCGTCAGCACCGCGATCGCGAGCACCTGGTGCAGCAGCGCGAGCGTGATCGGCACGGCGTGCAGCAACGTCAGAATCCCGGCCACCACCTGGATGAGGATCGTTGCCGCCAGCAGGAGGGCGGAGTTCGTTCCGCGGCGCTTCGATGCCGCAAGCCAGGTCACAGCGTAGCCGAGAATGACAATCACCAGGAGATACGCCATCATCCGGTGCACGAACTGCACCATCAAGGTATTCTCGAACAGATTGCGCCACCACGGCGTCTCGAACCACAGGCGCCCGGCAGCGGGAATAAAGGCGCCGTCGATCAGCGGCCAGGTATTGTAGGCAAGCCCGGCATCGATGCCGGCGACCAGCGCGCCGAGATAGATCTGCACGATGATCATCGCCACGATGACGCCTGTGACGATGCGCCCCGCCGTCAGCGGCGCACGCGTGCGCATCGTATCGCGCATGCGCAGGATGATCCACACCGTCGCGGCATAGATCACGCATGCCAGCGTCAGATGGAACGCAAGCCGGTATTGCGAAACGCTGACGCGCTCGGACAGGCCCGACGACACCATCCACCAGCCGATCGCGCCCTGCAGCGCACCGAGCCCGAATACGCCCCATAATGGCCATTTGAGCCGGCCCGGAATCCAGCCACGCCACAGGAAAAAGAGGAACGGCAAAAGAAATACAGCACCGATCAGACGGCCCAGCAGGCGGTGCCCCCATTCCCACCAATAGATGGTCTTGAATTCATCGAGCGTCATGCCGCGATTGAGTTCGCGGTATTGGGGGATCGTCTTGTATTTCTCGAACTCCGTCTGCCATTGCGTCTCCGACAGCGGCGGAAGCGTGCCGGTCACCGGTCGCCATTCGACGATGGAAAGGCCCGATTCCGTGAGCCGGGTGGCACCGCCGACGAACAGCGTTGCGACGACCAAAGCTGCGACGATGACGAGCCAGACGCGGACGGAACGGAATGCGACGGCCGAAAAGTCGGCCGGCAGAGAGGCGTGCGCCATGGAACTGCCTTGCACGTGGTCGGGCGTTCCGTATAGTCCGCCCGTCCCGCCCCCGCAACCGGAAGTCCCCATGTCCCTGCGCATGCGCAAACTGACCGGAGCAATCCTGCTTTTGCTGCTTGTCGCGGTGTGGTCGCTGGCGGCAATGGTTGTCGCCCAAGTCATTTTCACCCAGCCGCGGCCGGTATTGATGTGGATTTATTATCCGCTGGCGGGTCTTGGCTGGGTGCTGCCCGCGATGCCGCTCGTCAAATGGATGCTCAAGCCGGATGCGGCGCGCTGATCAGGCCGCCTTCACGCGCTGGAAGCCGTTCCAGACCGCGGTCGCCGAACCGGACAGAAGCACGCGCACATAACGCATGTGCTGGTAGTCGCCATTGATCGAGATGCGCGGCAATTCCAGCAGATGCCGGTCGTGCTCGCCAAACAGCACGCCGGGGAATGTTGTCACCGCAGTCTTGTAGCCGGCTTCGGCGGCAAGACGCACCTCGCGCGCGCCGACCGAGGTCGGATCGCCGACCGGATAGGACATGTGCACCGGCCGCACCCCGATCGCGGCCTCGATCACCGAACGGCTCATATTGAGTTCGGCGCGCGCGACGCTCTCACTCGTCTTCTTCAGCATAACATGATTGACCGTGTGCGCACCGATTGTGACCAGCGGGTCCTTGGCCATTTCGGCGATCTCCTCCCAGGTCATGCATAATTCTTCGCAGATCGATTTCATGTCGACGCTGTAGCGCGCGCAAAGATCGCGTACCGCCGTCCGCAACTCGTCTTCGCTCTTGCGCTGCCGCAGCCACCAGTAGATCTGGTCGTAGGTTTCGCGCTTCTCCGCAGCGGAGGCGCAATCGAAGCGGATTTCGTGACCGTCCATGACAAGGCCGATGCGCTTCTGGCCGGCGATCACGCGCTCGAGCGCGGCCCACCACAATTCGCCGATCTGGTCCGCAAAACTCGTCGCGATGTACATCGCGAACGGCACGTTGTGCTCGCGCAGCAGCGGATGCGCCCATTGTTTCACGTCGCGATAGCCGTCGTCGAATGTGATGCAGGCGAAACGTTTGCTGAAATCCCGTTCCGTCATGCGGCGATGCATTTCATCGAGCGAGATCAGATCGAGCCCCGAGCGGCGCAGCCGACGCAGGAGCTTGGCAAAGAATTCCGGGGTGATTTCGAGCAGGTGGTTGGGCTGGAACCGCTCGCGGCGGCGCGGACGGACATGGTGCAGGGTCAGGATGACGCCGCCCCCCCGCACGAACGGTTGCATGACGAGGTGCGCCCCGCTGAAATAAAGCGTTTCGAGGCCGGCCCGAATGATATTTTGCTTCAAATGCGACACGAACGTCCCTTCTATAACCGGCCGATCCTGCCAACGCTTTATTGAGTTGGGATTAACGGAACGGAATCAACGGCTTCTGACACCTCACTAAAGTCAAAAGTCGGCAAAACTAGGCAAAGGACGGGAAGGTTTTCGCACCTTCCCGTCCTTTCATTTTTGCGGGAGGGAATAAGCGCTACCGAAAAATCCCTACCCCGTTGCCACTCTGGTGGTAGCATTCTCCAGCACAACTGGGAGGGTGTGATGGCTATCGGCATTAGGGCCACAATGGCTTTGTGCTTACTCATCATCGGATGTACTGCTCAGAAGCCGATGTTTCAGGAAATCCCTGAATCGGAAGCCAACGTTTTCCCGAACAACAGTCGCGAGGAAATCTTAGCCTACTTGCGCGTCAGCCTTAAGGACTACCGAGGCGTACGAGATGCCTCTATCTCGCAGCCATTCTTAAGCTTTCGTGGAGCGGGAAACAGGTACACTATATGTGTCCGCTTTAACGCCAAGAACAGCTATGGCGCGTATGGCGGGATCAAGGATCACACGGCAGTTTTCGTGCGCGGCAAGCTCTCAACAATTGTCGAGCCGTTTGCCGGCGAATGTCGTCAGGTTGACTTTGAAAAATTTCCTGAGCTCGAAAAGCTGACATAGATTGCCAATCCCAAGCCCCTAAAAATTCACTGGTGCGTTTTTTGTCCTAGCCCGGCACCCACCTAGCCAAGCCATAGGAAAACGCACCTACGGGTTTTCTGGAGCCTCCTAGCGGCGGTAGCATGTGCCTCCACAACTTGGGAGGGACGCATGGCTGAGGGATACGACGAGGAGCTAATGCTCAACGCACCCGACAACGGTCGCCTCAAAGAAATCGTTGTCAATGTCGCAATGGTGCCGGAGGACGGGAAGTGCGTCATCTATGGAACGACCCGCCACGGCGATATGGCGGGTATCAGAGTCAAAGGCTCGACAGAAAACGTAGTGCTGCCCTTTGTTAGCCCGAGGGTGTTCGTCCGCTATCGTGAGACCGCTGAATCGTGCGACATTTCAGTCGCCGGATTCGACGATGGGAGTCTCCTGTAGGAAGAGTCCCGCCTTTGTCATTGACGACGATTGCAGGCTCCGGCTCGTCTAACCAAACGATACCTGCGTCGTCCGTTCTCTTTGCAGTGAGAAACGCGACCTCACTTAACGGCTTCGGCTCTTCGGGTGGTTTCGACTTGGAACCGCCAGATTTCTTTTTCGGTTTCGGATTCTCCCTCAAAGGCTCGTAACCGCATCCGATTTTCGGGACGATACGGACGCACATCAAGCCGCCTCCATGCCGTCACCGAATTGAACCGGTGCCGGTGGCTTGACGCGGATGTTGTTCGCGAAGTCGCCTCTGTTACCCTGCGCGATATCGAATTCAAGCGCCATCCCGACCGCTGGTTCAACATCCTTCGGAAAATTCTTGGCATGGAAGAATAGCCCATTCCAACCCGTTGCGCCGTCCACCTTGATGAATCTATAGCCGGACGGAAACCATTTTTCGATAGTACCTGTAGACATTAAGCAGCCTCGTTCTCTTCAATTTCGTCTGGATTAAACACAAGCTTCTCGCGCTTCGGCGGTCTCGTGCTCACGATTCCTCTGTGCTCCAGTTCGTCAAGGATGACTGCGCGGAGTTGCGTCATCATCTCTGACGGCAGGCCCACACTAAGCGACCAAGCGCCATCTTTGGGAAGCGACGGCATCTGAATCTGGATGTCACCGCGCTTGTCGCGGAAGACGCGAATATTTCCGACCCGGATACCGACAGGCTTGATATCGACTGCGCAATAACCAATGAACTTTGGTCTAGCTTCTTCGCGAATGAATTCCAATTTCGCGACTTCAATCTGAAAGTCTTCCATCACTCACTCTTTTGGCTTGCCCGATTGTTCGGGCATCATGTTGAGCGGCGACAAGAACGTGTCGCCGTCTTCATCGGTTCGAGGATTCATTTTCTCGAACCGTCTTAGGTCGTTGGCCGAATACAATCCGACCTCGCGACCAATTCGGAATGCTTGGAAGCGGCTCAACATGTCGCCGCGCAATAGAAGGTCGGCGTCTAGCTCGACCTCATGAGTCCTGCGGCCTTCCTCAGACAGCAAGCAACGTTCGATAGCTTTCTCCCAGCGGGTAAGCCACGGGACGATTGTTTGCTGATGGAACCAGCGTGCCAACTCTGAGAACGCGGAATAATTGCCGCTTTGCAGGTCGCCCAGGATGGGCGGCGGGATGCGGAACAGCCTCGCAATCTGTTCAACAGAGAAGCGACGACTTCCCAACATCTCGGCATCTGCCGGCGAAACGCTGACGGCCTGCCATTTGAGCCCTTCCTCAAGCACCGCGAACTTACCGGCGTTATCGGAGCCGGCATGAATCTTTGCAAAGCTCTTGCGGATATTCTCGGACGCCTCGTCACCGATTTGGTCAGGGTGCATGAGGACGCCACCCAGCGCGGCGCCGTTCCGATATGTGCTGGAGGCGAAGCGTTCGGTAGCAATAGCGGTGGCGACTGTTTCTCGCGCCCGTGAGAGCCGGGAGACCCCTACGATTCCATCATCGCTGCGGTCCTTAAGGTGTAGAACCTCATCGGATAGCAGGCGACGAGTCCGATTCAAGAACGGGTCCGAATAATCGTAGACAACGGTACGGGTGCCCGGAATCCGCAGCACGCCCACATGGTCGGGATGCATGGGAAGCAACTCAACCGGAGCGCCGCGACCATCCCGCACGATTTCCGCATAAGCATTGCCTCGTAACAGACAATGTGCGGTTAGCATCTCCACAAATTCATTCGGAGTCTGGAGATTGTTCGGCGCGCGACCGAACAGCCTTGCAACGGGATGCGATGCATCAACGGTGCGGACGCCATCGCCAGTTGTGCGGTATACGTGTGGCGGGCAGACCGAGACGGTTTCCGCGATACATGCCACCGACGCAAAGACCGCCGACAGGTTCTCAGCGAGATAAGGACTCGGTGTTATCCCGGCGTCGGTTTCCATTCCGCGTCCGAGCATGAGATCCCAGCTAGAGAATTTCGGCGTGGACTCTTCCTCGCTGCGCTTTTCCCTTTTCTCGGGAGGCGCTAACGCCAATTCCATTTGCATTAAATCGTCTCCAGAAATCTTTTTGCCGCGATAAGCCGACTGCGCGGGAGAATGAGGGACAGCGCCCGTTTAGCGACTTCCGTATCGGGATAGGCCGGATTGGCAGTTACCGTGATTTCCAGGAGGTTCACATCGAGGAGCGTTCGAGTCGTCTGACCGCTGCGGCTCTCCCATTTGTCGCCACCCTTCGGGACTGTGAAGGCAAAGGACGCGCCTCTGATATCGCCACGTTCGACAGATACGGCGAGGTCACGCGCTGCTTGGGTTTCCGGCAAATCAACCTCGAACGCGAGACCCTTGGAGTCTTCCGATAGTCGCAAGGTGCCAGCACTACGCCGTCCAAGAACCAAATGCGGCATGTGATGGACCAACGCCAGAGGGTCCGCAGAGTTGGATTGAAGAGTCCGGGTAAATGCGCCCGGTTTGATGAATTCGATAAATCCACCCAAATCCTTGGATGGAGAATCGAATACTGCGGCATAGCCAGCAAGCTTCGGGCGGGACGTACGTCCGGCCTCCACCCGAAGCTCTGACGCCGCGCGGGTTTCGCGCGACATCATTTTTAGACCGACATGTCGTCGGCGAACACGAACGACTCGGCACGGCGGACTTTGACGTCAACATCGCGCATGGCACGCAGCAGAACGCGGCCCTTCGCATAAGCCGTGGTCTCGTAAGGATTCACGAGAAGGTCGAGACCAGACCAATAACCAATCAGCAAGTCGTTCCAGTTTCCGAACAGAACCGTTGCTGGAATCGGAGTGGAAGGCGAATTGCCGTCCGTAACGTTGCCCGGTAGCGCGGAGGTCGTCGCTACCGAATAGCCACCGAGATTGCCCGGCGTATCCATCAAGAATCCCGCACCGGCATCCGCATTGACCTTCAGAGTACCGCGCAGCTTCTTGACGCTGTGAGCATTCATCGCCCAGCCGTAGCTGCCGGTAACATCGGCATGTTCAATGGTTGCGATGAATTCAAGAATCTTCGCCCATGTCGGAGACGACATCGAGATTTCAGAAACACCGCTGTTCGTGATTCCGGTCGGCGTGTTCGCGGAACCATCACCCGTCATGGCCTTGAGGTCGATTGCATTGGCTACGATCGAGGCCAAATCATTGCGGACAATGTTTTCAATCGCGGGAGATGCGTTGAGAAGAGTCCGACGCGAATATGACGTCATCGCACCGACAGTTTTGGGCGACAACGTGACATCATCAAAGCTGCCATCGGTTTCCGTCAGCGAGCCTTCCTCATCGACCCATTGTGCCTGCGAGCTTCCGGTCTGGCGCGGAATGTCGATAGTGCCTTGGAGATTATCCAAAACCGTTGCACCAAGTCGGCCCGTCACCAGCGCGGAACGAAGCTTATTAATGAACAAATCTGGGCGGTGGACGTTGGGCACCAAGTCAGCAGCGGCGCTGCCAACCGTAAGAGTGCGAGCCTCGGAAACTGGAACATCAAAGATTTGGTCCGGGACCGCGATGCCTTGAAACGTACGGCCGCCGGAACGGCGGACGACCTCTTGCGACATTTAGTTTTCAAATCCGCAATCGGAACGTTCGCCGAGCTGATGACGGATAACTTTCGACACGCTGAAATCACGGGCACGGGTCTCAAAGGCGCCATCACCAAGGCGACCAGTCACCAAGATTGCAGGAGCACTGCGCTCGGCTTCCGCCAGAACTTCGGCACGTTCAATTTTGCGGTCGAGAGCGGAAACCTCATCACGCAAGGTTTTGAAACGGGCGTCTTCGGTATCGTTGAGGTCGCGGGTTTCGGCTTCCGCGCCGTCAGTATGCTCCTGCATCAACACGCTAGAAATTTAATTCACCCGCCGCGCCAACGGCGGGTTTTTCTTTTTTAGGCGACCTGCTGTTCACTCTCTCGCGCTAGTGCGGCAATCCATTCGTCATGCAGTTCTTGCGTGATGAATTCCGTTCCGCCGACATAGATCGTGCGTGGCGCCTTTCCGGCTTTCTTGAGCACGTGCCATGAGGTGCGCGATTTCTTCTTCAGGACGCCGCGAACGTAGTCCGGCCAAACTGGAATAAGACGCGAATTCATTTGAGGGCCTCGCACGTAGCTATAGCGCCAGCACGGAATCGTGTGGCGAGGGTCAGACCTGCTTGTGGTTACAAAAAACCCGGCTCTTCTGGCCGGGCGCTATCCGTCTGTGCGGAATTGTTCGATTATGTCGAATTCAGTACTTGGATTGCGCACCAATGTCAAGGACTATTTTCCGCGTCCATTTTGGCGTAGAAATCAGCCGCCTTTTCTAGGTTGAAATAAATCTCGGTACTGTATTTCTCGTGCCGCCCGCCCCAACGCCTTTGCATTTCTCGCGGACCCATGCCGCACGCGGCATGTTCGAGATAAAATATCGCCTCTGTGCTCAGGAAGTGGTCGCGTAACGCAGCGATACGCGCCTTGGCTTCTGGCTCGTTGGAATCCAAGTCAGCGGCAATTCTAATGCTGATGGCCTTTAGGTCGGGCGGAAGGCCGCGAACGGTTTTCATGCCGCGCCCATACTCCATCGCGTCAGTGGTCGCAGCAGGAAACGCCCAATCCTGAATCAAATACTAAATTTTTCTGCTGTTGAGGTGCTGGCGATTGCGGTTGCGATGATAGCCAAAAAGGCACATTTAGCGGCAATCGGTCACAAACAAAGGCCACCCTCTAAGCACAACACGAGACGCCATTGAGCCGTTCCGCGTTATCGTATCCGCCACCTTGGCAGGATGCGCCGACACTTTGTCAACACATCTGTTGTTCTGAAGGCACCCTAGATAATTGGGTCAGGACTGGAATCCTTCCTCCTCCCCGTCGCATAGGCGGAAAGCGCCTATGGAAATGGGCTGAGGTTGACGCCATGCTGGCGTCAGATGCAGCCGAATCAGCGGAAGCATCACTACAGGAGAGGATTGCCAATGCCACCAAACAAGCGGCCCAGAGCCGCTAGGATAACGCCGGGCACGTTCGCCCACGTTATCCGCGAATTCCAAAAGAGTCCGCATTACCTACAGAGCATTACCGCCTCGACGCGCGCTCAATACGCTCGCGTATTGCGGATTGCAGAGGCCCACGAAGGACTCGGCGGCTTGACGGTCGATATAATCAGACCGTCACTCGTCCAGATTTTTCTTGATGCCTTGGCAGACAAGCCGGGCCAGCAACGTAACGCCCGCACGGCCCTAAAGAGTCTCGAAAAATGGGCTCTGGTTCGGGACAAGTTGCCGTTCCCAATCATGACCGGCACCTATTGCGTGTCATCGGATGGCGGTCACGAGCCTTGGACCTTCCCGCAAGTCGAACTTGCAGAGAAACATGCAAGGGAGGATTTGGCGCGGACAGTCACGCTGATGGTTCACACCGGCCAGCGCGGCAGTGATGTTGTCAGAATGAATCCGACCGACCTTGAGACCAAGAGCGGGAGACTCGGCATTCATGTCAGACAGCAGAAAACCGGGAAACGTCTCTGGGTGCCCTTCACGGCTGAGTTGGTGGCCGTGATGCAGAAATGGCCGCGCCGTCCCGGCCCATTCGTTCTGCGGCCTTCTGGCGAACCCTATACCCGCCCATTGCTCAGTTGGCATTGGAACACCGAACGGGACACCAACGAGGCCTTGAAGCCGCTTAAGGATGCCGGGCTTGTTCTCCACGGCCTCCGCGCAACTGCCGTGGTGCGCGCCCGCAAGGCCGGTGCCACCGATCTGCAAATCGCGAATATGTTCGGGATGTCGGAACCGATGGTCGCACGCTATTCGCGTCTGGAGGACCAAACCGAAATGGCACTGGCTGCTGTCCACTTCCTTGATAGAACAGCTCAGGAACGACACGCTGCAAACGAATTAAAAAAGCAGGTGTTAAGTAATTGATTTCTTTTAATCGAACGAATTATTGAGATTTCTTTGCCACTTTGCCCGGGCGCCGCAACCGTCAGGGCCTGCCCTCATGAATATCGCGCTCCGGATGTCGCCTCCGCTCGTACCGACCCGAGACCTGCCCGGGGGCGCGCTGGCGCGGATCGATGTCTTCGACGACGTCGACAGCGCAGCCCCGGCCTGGGACGAGCTCGCCACGGCCGACAGCGTCGCCTCGCCCTACCAGTCCCGCGAATGGGTCCGGCTGTGGCAAAGCCATGTGCTGCCCCGGTCCGGCGGGCACCTGCTCATTCTCGTCGGACGCGACGCGACCGGCGCCCCGCTGTTTGTGTGGCCGCTTGTGCGCGGCCGTCTCGGTCCGCTGCGGATCGCCGCCTTCGTCGGCGGCAAGCACGCAACGATCAACATGCCGCTGTGGCGGCGCGACGTGGCGCAAGCCTGGACCGCATCCGATCTTCATGACGTCTTGCGCTCGATCGCCGCGCGAGTTCCCGACCTCGATCTCATTATTCTGTGCAACCAGCCTTTCGCGTGGCACGGGACCGCCAATCCGTTCGCGTTGCTGCCGCATTTCCGCGCGACCGAGGACAATTTCGTGGCCCCGCTCGGCTTGCCAGGCGCGCAGGTGGTCGAGCGCGAGATTTCGTCCGCCATGCGCAGCCGCCTGCGCAACAAGGAGCGCAAGCTCAGCAAGCTGCCCGGCTATCGCTATGTGCGCGCGCAGACGCCCGACGCCGTGCGGGCCCAGCTCGACGCTTTCTTTGCACAGAAATCGGCCAAGCTCGCGGCAATGGGGGTGCAGAACGTTTTCGCCGGGCCCGGCATTGAGGACTTCGTCCGCGCCGCCTGTCTTGACGGCCTCGGCGAGGGGCGCGCGCTCATAGAACTGCACGCCCTCGAAGCCGACGGCGAGATCCTCGCTCTTTTCTCGGGCATCAATGACGGCCGACGTTTCACCTCGAACTTCAACTCGCACACCATGAGCGAGCATGCCCGCTTCTCGCCGGGCCTCATCCTCATGCAATACATGATCGCCAATGTCGCCGACCGCGGCTTCGAGTCCTTCGACATCGGCCCGGGCGAAGCGCACTACAAGTCGTTCTTCTGCAAGACGCTGGAACCGCTGTTCGACAGCGTCATCCCGCTGTCGCCGCGCGGCCGCCTCATTGCCTGGCCGCTGCGCCTGACGCTCGCCGCCAAGAGCGCGATCAAGCGCAACTCTGTTCTGTGGGCGATCGCCTCGCGCGTCCGCCGCGTTCTACGGCCAACGCAAGCTCCCACGTCCTGATCAGGCTGCAGCCGGCCGGTCGGTATCGGTCCGACCGGGGATCACCGTCACTTCGATAAAGCCCGCGCCCAGCAGGCGCTCGCGTGCGGCATCCGCCGTATCCGCCTCGCCCACGACCAGCACGGCGCGCGGCGCAAACCGGGTCAGCATCCCGACCGTCGCGTCCGCCACACAGCCGCTGTCAAGCAGAACGTGATCGTAGCTGTGCATGAGCGCGTCGAAGGTCATGGCAAGACGCGGCGAAGCCAGGATCGCGGCATGATCGCCGCCGAGATGGCCTGTCGCGATCAGATGCACCGGCGAGAAGCGGTCGCGCGTCACAATGCTGCCGAACGAAGCGCTGCCGCGCGCGACATCGGCAATGCCGGGGGCGCCGGGATCGCTCGACGCAACCGAGAGATTGGGAGTGCTGAACGCCATATCGACCAGCACCACGCGCGCGCCCTGGCGTGCCAGCGCCCGCGCGAGAGCAAGCGCCGCCGTGGTCGTGCCGGCATTGCGCGCGGTTCCGATCACGGCCACCCGCCGGCCGGCATCGCCCGCGCGCCGCAATGCAGCCGCAAGCGTATCGACCGAAAGACCCGCAGACTTTGCCGCCGCTGTAGGCGGAACCTTGAGATCGGCAACGTCTCCTGCCGGAGCGCCCTTGGCACCCTTCCGACCTTTACGCCCGAACAGGCCGAAGACGCGCATCGGTGTCTTGCGCGGTCCCGGCGCCGGGCGCTGCCCGGACGGGTCGAGCAGCTCACCCGTGACGACGAAAGTCGCTCCGATGAACAGGGTTGCAAGCGTTGCGAGCGCCACCATCGACAGCTTCTTCGGGAAAGCCGGCGAGTTCGACGCGATGGCGCGCGAGATCACGCGCACGTCGGAAGGCGCGGCTCCCAGCGAGTCGCGCGTGGTGGCCTCGCGATACTTGCCCAGATAGGATTCGAGCAGGTCGCGCTGCGCCTTCGCCTCGCGTTCGAGCGCGCGCAACTGGACGTCCTGCGTGCTCAGGCCGGCGATCTGGTTCTTCAGCTGATCGGCCGCCGCCATGGTAGTCTCGATGCGGGCCGCCGCGATGCGCGCGTCGTTCTCGATGCTTTCGACGAGCGTGACGGTCTCGGCGCGGATCTGGGCGTCGAGCGCCGAAATCTGCGCGCGCAGTTCCTTGATGCGCGGATGCTGGTCCATGAGCGTGGACGACTGCTCGGCGAGCTGCGCGCGCAGGGTCACCCGCTGCTCGACCAGCCGGCGGATCAGTTCGGAATTCGTGATGTCGGACGACTCGATCGGACGTCCGCTGCGCAGCATATTGCGGATCATGCGCGCGCGCGCGTCGAGATCGGCCTTCTGGCTGCGCGCGGCCGCAAGCTGGGTGGTCACGTCCGCCAGCTGCTGGTTGGTCAGGCCGGCATTGTTCGTGCCCACGAACAGGTTGGCCTTGGCTCGGAAGTTCTCGACATTGCGTTCGGCTTCGGCAACCTTCGGACGCAGCTTCTCGATTTCCTGCTCGAGCCAGACGCTGGCATTGCGGTTCTGCTCGATCTTGCTGGTGCGCTGGAAAACGAAATAGGTGTCGATGATGGCGTTGACTGCGCGCGCCGACAGTTCCGGATCCGACGACTGGAACTTGATCTGGATGACGCGCGACTTCTCGATCGGAATGACGCTGAGACGCTGGAAGTAGTTCGCCATCACGCGCTCTTCCGGCGTCAGGCGCATCGTATCCTTGCCGAGACCGAACAGCGAGAGGATCGTGCCGACGAGCGAAGGCCCGCCCCGCACCGGATCGAATTCCGGCCGCTCGCCGAGCTTGAGCTCCTTAATCACCTGCAGCGCGATGTCGCGCGACTGCAGCACCTGCGCCTGGCTGGTGATGGCTTCGGCGTCGATCGCCGCGCGCGTGTCTTCGGTCGCGTTGCGGTCGTTGCCCGGCCGCAGGAAAACGTTCTCACGACCCTCGATCAGGAGGCGCGCTTCCGATTCGTAGCGCGGCGTGACGATGTTGACGGCGACAATGGCGAGGCCCGCGACCACGGCGGCCGGGATCAGGACACGCGATTTTTTCCGCCAGAGTGCGAGCCCGAGAAGCCGCAGATCGAGGTCGTTGCCGCGGGACGACACGCCATTCACACTACGATCGCTACCAACGCGCATCACGTCACTCCAAGCGCACGCCATCACTGCGCGGAGTTAACGCCGATTATGGTTTCCCCCCGGTTAATTGCCGCGCGCCAAACCCGCGCAGTGCACGCCCGCTCAACCTTTGTTAACCATAAAAGGCGTTAATCCGGCTTAACGTTTTTCGAGCGTCCGGATTCGCGCCGCATGCGGCCTCAGTCTGTCCCATTCGTTTCTGCACGGCGTG
>Ga0226835_1000253_pt1 | contig 81785 bp, 64 predicted proteins | sample LAC_MetaG_1_FD_163627 | JGI IMG/M metagenome (GOLD analysis project Ga0226835, IMG submission 163627) | Anaerobic ammonium oxidizing microbial communities from anammox membrane bioreactor (MBR) in UC Berkley, California, United States -... | ecosystem: Engineered > Bioreactor > Anaerobic >... | reverse complement strand
AGGACGCAGAGGTTGCCGGTGTAGGTGCCGGGGACCATGCCGGTGGAGTCAAAGGTGACATTGACCGGCGTGGTGGCCGCCGGGGCGGTGGTGCCAGTGGTGGGGGCAACGGTGAGCCAGGGGATGTCCACCGGTGCGTCGCACACCTCGATCTGCGACTCGACGAACTCCACGTAGTCGAAGCGAATGTTGCCGGTTTCCGACCCGGCGCTGGTAGCACCCAGCCGCAGCGTCACACTCTGCCCGGCATAGGCGCTCAGGTCCACCGTGGCATGCACCCAGTTGGGATAGGTGTTATTAGCCTGGGTCAGGGCATAAGTCCAGACCGGCGTTCCGTTGACCTCGACGTAGGCGGTATCCGGATCCACATCGTCCGCGTCGGGTCGGTAGCTCAGATACCAGAACGACAGCGTGTTGCTGCTCACCGGCACGGTGACCTGCTGGTGCACAGAGGCGCTGGAGGGTGTCCCACCGCAGTAGCCGCCGGCCCAGAAGTCGAAGGAGCCATCGTAGGCAGCCACGCCCCAGAGGGTGGACCAGTTGTCAATCCACTCGCAGCTCGTACTGCTGGTCTCGGTCCACCCCGAGGCCGGCGGCGGGCCGTTTTCGAAACTGCCGTCGGGCACGAGCGCGTTCACCCGCCGATGCACGGTCGGCGCGGCCACCACGTTGAGCGGACGGGCGCCGGCGGCGGATAGGGCCTGAGGAGCCGCCGGCGGCGTGACGGGGGTCTGGCTCGGCCTTCCACCTGCAAACGTCGGCACATTCTCGAAGATTTCCCACTCCAACGGCGCTGCGCCCGTGTTGCCGAGGTTCAGGGTCTGGCTGGTAGAGGTGTCAGGGAGCTGGGTGGAGGCCAGGGAGAGGGGGGCGACGTCGATGTTGGGGTGGATGACGGTGACGGTGGCCGAGTCCTCGGCGGTGGCCACGTTGCTGGGCCCGGCGTTGTACGCCGTCCAGGTGGCGGTGTTGGTGGTGGTGACGTTGATGACCGCCGAGACGGTCACTCCCAGCGCCACGGTGTTGACGCTGGCCCCAGGCGCAAGGGCGTAGTTGAGACCGGTGAAGATGGTGCCCAGCTCGCTGTCGACGAGGTCGTGGAGGTTCAAGGTGACGTTGCCGGTGTTGGTGACTTCGTAACAGTAGTAGACGGTGGTCCCCGCCGGAACGGTGATGGCATCAGTGGTCGCACAGACGGCCGGCGCCGTGCCCACGGTCTTGGCCAGGGAGATGCTGGCGGTCAATGCGGTGACGGTGACATCGTGAGAGGCGGTCGCCGAGCCACAAACGTTGGAGACCTCGAGGGTCACCCCATAAGTGCCGCCGGCAGCGTAGGTGTGGTCCACCGGGTTGCCGCTGCCCCCGCTGCTGTCACCGAAGGTCCAGCTGTACGTCAGCGGCGCGGTGCCGGTCGCGCTGCCGGTGAAGGTCACCGTCTGACCCGCAAGGGGGCTCGGCGGATTCCAGGAGAAGTCGACGCTGGAGGGCGGCGTGCACGTCGGACAGGCGATGGCCTTCCACGACTCGAACGGCGCCGGCGACAGCGAACCCGAGCCGACCGTGCCACCCGCGGTCCAGAAGCCCTGGAAGGTGGGATCACCGAACGAGCCCTGGGGCGGGCCGAGCGAGCCGCCCTGCGAGGTATTGAGGGGGACGTTCAGGTTGGTCCAAGTGTTGGTTGGGACGTCGTACTTCCAGGTGGCGTTCTGCGGCACCCAGCCGACGAGCCCGCCAATGGAGTAGATTTCGCCGGTGTTGGGGTTTTCTACTATGAGCGGGGTCTTGTGGTACGGCAGGTCAGCCAGGGTAGTCCAGGTGTCGGCAACGGGATCGAAAGCGTACCACCCGTAGTAGGCGCCGAAGTGGCCGCCGGCGAAGAGCTTGCCCCAGAAGGTGCTGCCCACGCTGCCGCCCAGATCAAAGCCGTAGCCGCCCTGCAGCGGGCAGGAGGTCTTGGTGGCCCAGACATCCGCGACGGGGTCGTACTCGTAGGTTGGGCAGTCGGTGGGGAAGGACGAACTGCCGCTGCCGCCAGCCGAGTAGAGCTTGCCCGCCACCACGCCGCCGGCCGGGCCGCCACGGGCCGTCGGCAGCGCCGCACCGGTGCTCCAGGTATCGGTGGCGATGTCGTAGATCTGCAGGTCGGTGTAGCCGATGAAGTTGATGTCGAAGCCACCGGCCATGTAAAACTTGTTGCCGATCAGGCCGTACGCCGTTCCCATCCGCGGGTTGGGCATCGGCGCCTTCGAAGTCCACGTGGCCGTGGCGATGTTGTAGCACCAGTGCGCGCCGGAGACAACGATAGAGCCTGTCGGTCCGGTGAGGCCCCCCACGACGCAGACGTTGCCGTCGTAGTAGTAGGAACCGCCCCAGTAGAGGCTGGGATCGCTGCCGACCGCCTTGTTGACCCAGGCCGTGTCCATGCCGCCCGCGAAGGCAGTCGTCGTGACGGTAGCGCTGCCGGTCGCGCCGCTGCCCTGCGCCGTGCCGGTCACGGTGGCGGCGTCGGTACTGCCAGGAACCGCGCTCCACGGCACGTTCACGGTGACCTGCACCTGGCCGGTCTCGTTCGGGCCGAGGAGCAGCGACGTGGGCACCACGTTCGTCGGCCAGAGGTTGCCGGACCGGGTGATGCTGATCGTGTCGGAGACGAGGCTCACGTTCTTGACGTTGAGGGTGTAGGTCGTGCTGCTGCCCGGGCAGGCGCTGCCGCTCTGGGTCGGCCAGACCTGGACCATGGGCTGCCCGCAGATATCCTGGATGGTCACGTCGTCCAGGTAGAAGTTGTTGCCGTACCCGCTGATGCCCAAGAAACCGACCATCACGCTCGGCGCTCCACCCAGGCCGGTCAAGGTGACGACGTGGTAGCCCCACCCCGGGGTCGAGAACGCGGGGTCATAGCGCATGATCGGCGCCCCCACGTTCGTCCAGGTCGCCCCGCCGTCGGTCGAAACCTGGACCTGGAGCTGATCGGCGCTGCTGGCGTACCCGGTGTCGTGCGACATCCAGAAGGTGACGCGGGGGTTGTTCACCTGCGTGAAATTGAGCGCCTGGCTCGCCAGCCGCGCCGACGCGCCGGCCGAGGCATTGAAGGAGTTGAACTTGGCCATGTACGAGCCGCCGTGCGGGGTGATCGTCGGGTTGGTGCCAGCGCTCTCCCGGGTCCAGTCGGGGTCGGTGCCGGGGTCGTTGACGATCGTCTCGGTCCAGCCGGGCGGCGGGACACTGACCTCGAAGCCTTCGGTCAGCAGATCGTTGATCATGCTCGTGATGAGCGTGCTGGCCGACTTGGTGACGGGGCCGCCGACGACGGCCGGGTCGGAGATGGTCGCCTGGTTCTCGATGAGCTGGCCGCATGCCGCGCCGTCGGTGTCGACCGAAAAGCTCACGGTGACCGTGGCGCCCACCGCGACCGTGCCGTTCCAGGTGACGTTGGTGCCGTCGAAGCCGCAGGTGCCCGCCGAGCACGTCACGTCGGCGTTGTAGGTGGTGCCGGCCGGGATCGGGTCGACCATCGTCGCCGCCGTGGCGTCGGCGGTACCAGAGTTGATGATGGTGACGGTGTAGGCGATCGAACTGCCGAGGCTCACCTGCGCCGGAGCGGTCTTGGACGAGGTCACGAAGCTCGGGGAAGGCGCGATCGGCGTCCAGTCCCAGGTCAGGCCGGAAGGCGGGAGATAGGTGGTGCTCAGGGTCACTGTGGCGTTGTTGAGCGTGCCGGCGACGGTGTTGGTCCAGCCGGTGCTGCTGGAGCGGTTGTTGAAATCGGTGTTCGATGCGCCGCGCAGGCCGACCTGCGGCGATCGGCTGGTGGCGTTCTTGCTGAAGTCGCCATAGACGATCCGCACCACGTTGCTGGTCTCGTGGAGGCGAATCTGGAAGTTGTAGGCGTCGCCGGTGGCGGAGTAGTTGCGGAAGTTCTTGTACTGAATCACGAACACCCGGTCGGGCGACGTACCCAGCGTCTCGTAGCGGATCTCGCTGTTGCTGGTGCCCGTCTGCAGGTCCATGCCCAGCGCCGAGATGACGTTGTTGGTGGTCCCGGTGCTGAGGGGCGCGTAACTGCTGGTGACGGACGTCCCCATGGCGATGAAGCCGTTGCACTGGATGCTCACTGCCGTATAGGCCGTCCCGTCATAGGTGAACGAAAAGGGAAGCGAGTTGTTGTTGTAGCTGGTGTCGTCGCAAGAGGTGGTGAGCACCGTGCCGCCGGTGATCTCGGTGTAGGTGCCCGTCGTCTGGCTCCAGAGGTAACCGGTCGCCACGGCATTGATCCCGGCCGGGAAGTTGAGCGGAAGCCCCGGCTTGTCGTTGGGCGGCTCCTTCCCGGGCGGCAGTTCGCTCGGTTTGACTAGCGCCGGGGTGACCTCGTTCGACCCAGGGGGACTGTGCATCGCGGCCCTGGCCGGTGGACCAAGCGATCCGCCGACCGCGCTGCCGGCGATGATCAGAAAAAGGCACACGAATAACCTCGGGTTGGGCAGATACCACACGCGCTTTCGCATCCTCTCCTCCTCGTTACCCGGCGACATTGTAGCTCCGCTTGTCAAGATCGAGCAACAGGAGCGTGTATGTTTCTCTCCTGAGACGCTTTCATTGCCTCATGCGTCCGGGGGAGGCGCGCTCGCCGCTGACCGCGGCAGCGCGGGCAGCGACGAGCCCACCACACTCCCAAAGGAGCGGCCCAGTCAAGCTCGAGTCGCGTTTCGAAAACTGCTTGATGGTGCGACCAGGACTGGCGAACCGAGGGCCGTCACCGGGTCAGCTCCCGCTCCCAGCCGAGGACCACCCGGACTTCCACGCTGCCGGGAACGGCCGGCTGGATGACCACGAAGCTTGCGCCGTCGGACATCAGGTCGAAGGCGCCACGTCCGACGAACTCGAATCCGGCCAGAACGACCTCCGGCCGGCCCACCACCGGCTCGCCGCCCTGGCCATCGAAATCCACCCCCATCACCCGACGGAACTGAGCAAAGTACAGACGTTTCCCGTCCCGCGACCAGATCGGCCACTCGCCCCCCACCGACGAGATCTGCATCCGCCCGCCGTGCTCGACGCCGCGGACGTACACCTCCTGCCGGCCGCTCTCGTCCGACACGTAGGCAATCCACCGGCCATCCGGCGAAAACGCGCCGTCTCCCTCGAAGGCCGGCGTCGCCAGCAGGGGCTGCGGCTCCCCGCCGTCCCCGCTGAGCAGCCAGAGGTCCGAGCCGGTGCCCAGGGTCGACTGCTCGAAGAGGAGCGTGCTGTCCACCGGGGAGAAGGAACTGGGGTATGGCACCGACAACGAGGTCGACAGGCGATCCCCGCCCCAGCCCAGCAGTTCCCTGGCCTCGCCGCTGCCGTCCACCAGCTGACTGAAGATCCCGCGCACCCCCAGGCGGACATCCTCCCGGCCAAAGGCCACGGCGCGGCCGTCCGCCGTCCACACCGGCTGGTGGTTATCGCCACCCTGGGTGAGCGGAGTCAAGGTCTGGCGCTGCAGGTCCAGGACCCAGATGCGGCATTCCTCGCCGATCTCCCGCACCGCCACGAATCGGCCTCCCGGCGAGCTGCGCGGCTGGAACCAGGTGCCCCGCCGCTCGACGAGCGTGGTCACGGTGCCGTCGAAACCCGCCCGTACCAGGCGACGCTCGCCCTCCCCACCGCCGCTGGCGACGTAGACCAGCGAGCCGTTGGCGGAGAGGGCGTAACTCTGCACGGGCTCGTTACTGATGCCCTCGACTAGCGGCACGGGGGGCCCGAGGGGTGCCGTGCCGGCGCGATTCATGGGGACGGCCACCAGCCTGGTGTAGTAGCTGTCCAGCGCCACCAGCGACCCGGAGACCAGCAGCCGGCCATCTGCCAGGCCGCTGTGGAGCCGGATCCGCCTGCCCCCGGCGAGATCCACGCGGTCGATGTGCTGGTTGCGGGGCCCCCGGCCCACGGCGGTGAACACGACGTGGTCCCCGTCCGGGGTGAAGCGAGGCCAGCGGTGCCCCAGCTCCGTCCCATCCAGGGTCGTCAGAGGCTGCGGTTCGCCCCCCACCGCCGGCACCGTGAACAGCCCGGTGAGGGTCGCTGGCTCCCGCCAGAAACCGGAAGAAAAAACGATGGTGTCGTCCCGCCCCCAGTCGGCGGTGGGAAACGGACTGCGGCTCCACGGATCGAAGCGCACCCGCCCGGCAAGACTCGCGATGCCCCGCGGGCTTCCCCCGGCCACCGGCACCTTGCGCAACTCGGTGCGGGTGAAGTAGCCCAGCCACTGGCCGTCGGGGGAGAAGAAGGGGGCGGTTGCGCCTTCAGTGCCGGGCAGTGCCACGGCATCGTAGGCGTCCAGGTTCCTGACGGCCAGGGTGGTTCCCCGGTCGAGCCCCTGGACGAAGGCGAGGCGGCGCCCGTCCGGGGAAAGGGCGATCCCCGACCACACCACCATGCTCGCATCCAGAAGGGAAAGCCTGACCACTCCCGCGGGCGATGCCGGCCGTCGCAGCCAGGCCATGACCCCCGCTCCGACTGCCAGGCCGGCGAGAACGAGGGCGGCGGCCACCGCACCGCGCAACCGGCCCGGGAGCCACCCCCCGCTGGCATCCCGTGCCCGGGGGGGCTTGCCCTGGCACGCCTGCGCCAGGAGTAGACCGGCGTCGTGGGCGCTCGAGAAACGCTGGCGCGGGTCCCGCGCCAGACAGCGCCGCAGCACGGTCTCGACCTCGGCGCCGTGGTCGCGGGCGAGAACGGCCCACTCTGGCTCCCGGGTGAGCACCGCGGCGAACACGTCAGAGACGGTTTCGCCGGAAAAGAGCGCCGTGCCGGTCAGCATCTCCCACACCACCGCCCCGAACGCCCAGACGTCGGCGCGGCGGTCCACCTCCTGCCCGCCCGCCTGCTCCGGCGACATGTAGGCGGCGGTACCGAGGATCGCTCCGGGCATGGTGTGGCTTTGGGTGAGCGTCGCCGTCAGCGACAGGCTGCCGTCGGTACTCGGGCCACGCGCCTTGGCCAGACCGAAGTCCAGCACCTTGACCGTGCCGTCGGGGCGAATCCGGATGTTGGCGGGCTTCAGGTCGCGGTGGACGACGCCCGCCTCGTGCGCCGCCTCCAGCGCCTCGGCGATCTGCAGCGCGATCTGCGCCACCTCGGGGGCGGGAATGGCGCCCCGAGCCAGGCGCTGGTCGAGCCCCTCCCCCTCCACCAGCTCCATGACCAGCACGTGAATTCCCTCCACGTGCTCGAGACCGTACAGGGTGGCGATGTTGGGGTGGTTGAGGGCGGCCAGAAGCTGCGCCTCGCGTTCGAAGCGGGCGTGCCGCTGGTCATCCGCCACCAGCTCCCCGGTGATGACCTTGAGCGCCACCTCCCGGCCCAGCCGGGAGTCGCGGGCGCGCCAGACCTCCCCCATGGCGCCGGCGCCGAGCTGGTTGACCACCCGGTAGGGGCCGACGTGACTCCCCGAGGTCAACATGGCCAACCCCCGGCATCTGGCGGCCGCGGACCTCGCAGATCCCCCGCCCCCGGTGCGAGCCCGCGAGGTTGACCGCAATGGCGGACCGGAGCCTCACCCCAGGCACGCCTTTTCATGGCGCCAGATGCTTTCTCAGGAACGCCACGGTGCGGCCCCACGCCAGCTCCGCCGCCTCGCGGTTGTAGCGGGCGGGTGAGGCGTCGTTGTTGAAGGCGTGCTGGGCGCCCTCGTACATGTACATCTCGAACGGCTTGCCATGAGCCTCGAGGGCCGCCACGAAGGGCTCGATGCCGGCGTTGATGCGCTCATCCAGGCCGGCGTAGTGCAGCAGCAGGGGGGCGTGCAGCCTGGGCACCTCCTCGGCCGGCAGCTGGCTGCCGTAGTAGGCCACCGCCGCAGCAACGAGCGCCGGCGAAGCGGCCAGCCGGTTGGCCATACCCCCGCCCCAGCAGAACCCCACCGCCCCCACCCTGCCGGTGGACTCGGGGTGAGCTGCCAGGAAGGCGGCCGCCGCCGCCAGCCCGGCCACCACCTGGGCGGTGTCCGCCTCCCGGATCATGGCGCGCGCCGCGTCCTCGTCGGCAGGGGTGCCCCCCCGGAGGGAGAGCATGTCGGGGGCCAGCGCCAGAAACCCCTCCAGGGCAAGGCGGCGGGTGACGTCCCGGATGTGGGCGTTGAGCCCCCGGTTCTCGTGGATGACGATGACCCCCGGGCGCTTGCCCTCGCCCTTCGCCCGTGCCAGGTACCCGGACAACGGAGCCTCCGGCGGACCGAAACTCACCACGCTGGTACTCAGCCGTGGATCCTCCTCGGCGACCAGGCCGGCGTGCGCCGGCCGGTTCTGCAGCAGGGCGAGAGCAGCGGCGGCCGCGGCGCTGCCCCCGACCAGGCCGGCCAGCCGGGCGAGGAACTCCCGACGGTCCATCCCACCGTGGGTGTAGGCGTCGTACAGGTCAATGACTCGCTGGTCCACCCCTCACCCCCACTCGGCTGAATTCCCTCTACCTGGCGAAAAAGAACCGCAACTATTGAAAGTCGAATCCCAACCGCCATATTTCCGAGCGGTCGGCGCGCCATCAGGGTCAGGGAGGCTCGAAGCCTGACCGATGCCCCCGGACATGCGACGGGGGGCAGCGGCGCTGCCCCCCGCCTGGTCGATGGCTCGAGCGCTCCGGTGATCCGGCGCTGCGGGCGGCTGCGGGCTACCCCTCCTTGCGAATGAGGCGGCCCAGGGCGACCCGGTCGGGCTGCAGCAACTCGGCCACCCGCCCGGGGTCGATGTCGGCCACGATGATCTGGCCCACCTCCTCGGAGACCTGGCGGAACAGCCCCTGGTCGCGCATCTTGCCGGCCTGGTAGCGGTTGTCCTCGGTGGGGGTGACGTAGTGCACCGACTCGGCCCGGTAGCGGTGCACCAGCCACAGGTGCACCAGGGTCATGAGGCGCTTCTTGCGCAGGCCCTCGTCGAAGGTGTTCTGATCGCGCACCGACAGGATCACCCGCTCCTGCCGGTCCTGGATGGCGGCAAAGATGACGTTGGCCACCTTCTCGCCGCCCCGCCGGATGGACAGCTCCAGCAGCTCCGAGCCGGCCCGGTAGGGTTTGAGGTCCACCTGCAGACGACCGGGGATCTGGTAGTGGGCGCACCAGATCTCCAGCCACTCCTCGAGCAGCTTCTTGGGCACCTCGATCTGCAGGAGATGCTGGTGCTGGGTGGAGCCTTGACCCATGGCCTTGGTGGTGGCGGTGCGGCCGGTGGAGGCGGCCAGGGCGGCATCGACACGAGGGCCGCCCACCAGCGTCTGGGGCGTCCGGTAGGGGGACTCCAGCAGGCGGATCTTGCGCTGCAGCCGGGCCAGGGCCAGCATGCCGTCCTGGCGAAGCGCGGTGGCGAACTCCTCGGCGGCCACGCCGTCGATCTGGTGCCCGCCGTAAGTGATGAAGTTGAAGACGAACCCCAGCTTGCCCAGCTCCTCGGGGAAGCGGCGCATCTCGTCGTCGCTCATCCCGGTGGAGTCCCAGTTGAAGGAGGGGGAAAGGTTGTACGCCAGCATCTTGTCGGGGTAGACGGCGTGGATGGCCTCGGCGAAGTGTCGGGCCTCGGCGAGGTTGGCGGTGGCCGTCTCCATCCACAGGAGGTCGGCAAAGGGGGCGACCGCCAGTGACTTGGCGATGGCGTACTCGATGCCTCCCTGCACCTGGTAGTAGCCGTCGGGGGTGCGGGCGTGCTCGCAGTCCCAGACGATGCTCACCCCCAGGGCGCGGGCGCGCCGCCGGGCGTCGGCCAGCGATGCCGTGCGGGCAAACTGGCGCCACTCGGCGACGGCGCTGTCCGAGATCTCTCCCTCGGCGGCCCGAAACTCCAGCACCTCGGCCACCGCCTCGCCGTAGGTGTGCAGCCCCGCCTCCAGCTCCCACTGCTCGGCGAACTTGCCGGTGATGCCGTCGAAGAAGTGATCGGGGTTGCCGCCCGGCCGCTCCCGGTAGGACTGGACGGCGCCGGCGATGATGTCGGCCAGGCCCGAACGCTCCAGCCAGGCGTCGGCAGCGGCCAGCTCGTCTTCGGAGAGGCCGTACAGCAGGTGGCCGTTGAACTCCGTCAGCCCCAGCCGGTAGAGGTGGCGCAGCAGGGCCACGAAGGCGGCCTTGTAGGAGGGCATGTTGACGTTGGTGGACCCCAGGATGAACGGCTGGTCCCGCTCGTCGGCGCGGCTGTCGAGCAGGTTGGCCGCCTCGGCGTCGGTGCGGGCGACGATGATGCCCGGCACCCCCATGACGTCCAGCTGGAAGCGGGCGGCGTTCAGGCGCTTGATCTGCTCGTCGCAGGCGACCAGCACCTTGCCCCCCTGGTGACCGCACTTCTTGGTGCCCGGCCGCTGGTCCTCGATGTGGTAGCCGGGCACCCCCACCTCCACGAAGCGGCGGATGAGGTTGCGCACGTGGGCGTCGCCGCCGTGGCCGGTGTCGGCGTCAGCGATGATGAACGGCCGGTAGTCGACCACCGGCGTCTCCTGGCGCTGCTTCTCGCTCATCTGGGCGCGCTGGTACACCTGGTTGCGGTCGGCGGTCAGCAGCGCCCGCACGATCACCGCCGCCTCGTCGGGGACCTGACTCAGGGGGTAACTGGCCAGGTCGGGGCCGGGGTCCTCGCTCACCGACCCCTTGGCCGAGGTGGCCCAGCCCCCCAGGTAAATGGCCTCGATGCCCATGCGCTTGATGGTCACCGCCTGCCCCGGCGAGTAGGGGCCGAAGGTGGTGATGCCCTTGCCCTGGGCAAACAGCTCCCGCAGGCGGGCATAGAGTCCCGCCGCCGCATCGCGGGCCACCGGGTACTCCACCCGGATGGTGCCCCGCTGCTCCGCCACCTGCCGGGCGGTGTGCAGGCGGGTGATGCCGGCAAAGCGTTCACTCTCGAACCAGCGTTGGATCTCCGCCACAAGTGCCTTCATGTCGTCCATCGTCTCCTCCTGCGCGCACCATCAAAAGTCCAGGTTTTCCGTCACCCGCCGGCCCTCGCGCTCGTAGGTCTCCAGGTACAGGGAGATGCGCTCGCGGGCTCGTCCCAGATCGTGATTGTCCAGGTTCAGGTTCAACAGGTCGATGTACCAGGGCGCCTTGAGGGGGTGGGTGACGTAGGCGGCGACGATCTCCCGGGCGATGGGCAGGGTGGTGTCCTTGGACTCGTCGTAGACGTCCCGGTGGGAGGCACGCCGCAGCTTCTGGTACTCCTCCTCCAGCAGGCGGTCGAACAGCCGGCGGTCGAACACCTCCCCGGCCCGCACCCCCGTCTCCGGGTCGTCCTCGCTGAAGCGGGCCCCCTTGTGCAGCCACTCCCACAGGATGGACAGGCGGATCTCCCCCGTGGCCATGTCCTCCATCAGGTAGAGGACGCTGTCGTCCCCGAAGAAGTCGGCGGGCTTGAGGGCCGCCGCCTGGTACCCCTGGCCGAAGGCGTTGCCGTACTGCAGCGCCACGCTCAACAGGTCCCGCGCCCCGCGCACGGTGCGGGGGGCGGGCTCCAGCAGGCGGAGGGCGGCGGCGTCCTCCTCGGTGTAGGTGAGGGACGGGAACGGACGGCCCATCTGGTTGTCCTCGCCGATCTTCTCCCACACCGGCCGGACGATGTGGACCATCTTCCAGTGGGCCACCCACTTCCCCGAGGCCCCGGCGCGCTGCTCCCGCTGCGCCCCGGCCACCGCCCGCTCCATCCCCGCCGCCACCCCCTCGGGGGTGCCCACCGGGATGTTGGTCTCCATCCCCCCCTGCCAGAGGGCGCAGCGGCCGTTGCGGTCGGGGGTATTGACGGCCCGCCGCACGCGGTCCTCGTAGGTGCGCATGTACCCGTAGGTCATGACGATGGCGTCGATGTTGGGGTTGATGAAGGTCTCGTCCCAGGCGAGAGCGTCGGACACCGAGTTGATGTAGTCCCACCGCCCGGTGTTGAACCCCACGAAGTGGGGCGCCAGGGCGGCGCGGATCTCCATGAGCTGGAAGGTGGCCTCGATCTGCTCAACGAGGACGTACACCTTGATGGTCCCCGCCGGCAGGCCGAGGTGGTGCTCCAGGGCGTGGAGCATGTCGTTCCACAGGGCGGCCTCCTCGGCGGTCTGGATCTTGGGCAGGTAGAGGACGATGGAGCGTCCGGCCGCGAGCAGAGGCTCGTAGTTGTTGACCACGTACAGCACGAGGTCCACCATGGAGGCGGAGAAGCCGCTGCCGTCGGCGCAGCGCACGTGGCGGTCATCCAGGTGCAGGCCCCGGGCGCGGTACAGCACGGTGGTGAACTCCAGCTGCTCCCGCCAGTCGGCGATGATCTCCCGGCCGAAAAACTCCCGCGCCCAGGCGTTCATCTCCGCCGCCACGTCCCGCGCCACCTCCAGAAAGAGCCCGTCCCGGGCGATGGCCAGTTTCAGGTTGCGGTGGTTGTCCAGGGACATGGTCTGCACCTGCCCGAGGGCGTCCTCGCCGTCGAACATCCAGCCGTCCGCCCCGGAGAGCAGGGCGTAGGCCACGTTGCGCAGGCCGGCGCGGGTGGAGGCGCGGGGCCTGGTGGCCGGGCCGGTGCCCTGGATCCACTGCCGACGCAAATCTTTGGGAATCTCCGCGCCGTCGAAGAGGCCGGCGCGGGCATCGGCCACCCGGATGCCGGTCCGGGGGATCACCGCCTCGGGGGAGAGAAACTCGATGGGGCGCCGCTCGGCGTGGCGGCGGGCGCGGCGAGCCAGGCGCGCCGCCATCACCTGTCGTCGGTCCTCCTCCAGGGGCGCCAGGGCCTCCAGAGCGGCCACCGCGGCGGGTGTGACCACGTCGGGGTAGGCCTCGGTGGTACTGCGAAACGCCAGTCGGGGGGTCATGGGGTTCCTCCAGTTTCGTGGCTTCTCCGCGCGACGCCGCGCCCCCCAGTTCAATGTAGCCGGAGTGCCGCGGCGCGGCAACAAGGACTGCTCTGGGCAACCCGACCCACCGCGATTGCATTCCCGCATCCGGGCCGAGCCCGCAGGCCTGGGGCATGCGGTGGAAACACACCAAATCTTCCTTTATTCTTTCTTTATGGAGGAAGCCATGGCGACCCTCAACGTGAAGGACTTTCCCGACGAGCTGTACGCGCGGCTGCGGCAACGCGCCAGGCGACAGCGCCGGTCGGTGGCCCAGGAAGTGATCACCATACTGGAGGCGGCGGTAGCTGAGCCCGAGCCGGTGTCGCTGCTGGCTCTCCGCGGTCTGGGGAAGGAGTACTGGCAGGGGGTGGACCCCGCCCACCACGTGGCCGCCGAGAGGGAGTCATGGGAATCCTGAGCGCCTCCGGGAAGGGACCGGTGGCGCTGGATACGTCAGTCTTCATCTATTTCCTAGAGGAGCACCCCGACTACCTCGATGTGGTGAAGCCGCTCTTTGCGGCCCTGGACCGCGGAGAGCTGGCAGCCGTGACGTCGACGCTCACGCTGCTGGAGGTATCGGTGGTACCCCTCCGACATGGCGACGTCGAGCTGGCGCGGCGCTACGAACAGCTCTTAAGCCGAGGTCGGGGGCTCTCCCTCGTGGAGGTCTCCCGGGTCATTGCCCGGGATGCCGCCGCCCTGCGCGCGGCCATGGGTCTGCGCACTCCGGATGCCATCCAGCTCGCCACCGCCCTGCGTCACCGTTGCACCGCCTTCGTCACCAATGATCGCGCCCTGCCTTCGCTGCCGGGGTTGCGGGTCCTGCAGCTCTCGACCTTCCTGCCCCCTTCCCGTTCCGGGCGCGGAGCACGCGTGAGCGAACCCTGACCCCCACGAGAAGTCAGGACCCCGGCCTGGGACAAGGGGTGGACAAGGACCTCCGTCCTCGCCCCCCGGCGACTCACGGGAACTTCACGAACCTGGGCGATAATGCGCCTCCCGATGACCCGAACGGCAGATGTCGTGCCAGAAGGTCGCTGGCAGGGAGGGTGCCATGCTGCGTCGTCTCGCGAGTCTGCTCCTCACACTCTCACTCAGTGCCACGCCGCTCCTGGCGGAAGCGCCATTCACGCTCACCATCCTGCACACCAACGACATGCACGCCCAGGTGGAGCCCATGACCACCCGCGGCCACACCCTGGGCGGCTACACCCGACAGGCGTCGCTCATTGGCCAGTTTCGCGCCGCCGACCCCAATGCGCTGGTGCTCTCGGCCGGGGATGTCTTCCAGGGCACCCTCTACTTCAACCTCTATGAGGGGCTGGCAGATCTGGCCTTCATGAACCTCATCGGCTACCAGGCCATGGCGGTGGGCAACCACGAGCTGGACCGCGGCCCCGCTCCCCTGGCCCGCTTCGCCTCCCTGGCCGCCTTCCCGCTGCTGTCGGCCAACCTGGACGTCTCCCAGGAGCCGCTGCTGGTCGGCCTCATCCACCCCTGGACGGTGGTCGAGGTGGGGGGAGAGCGGCTGGGCATCATCGGCGCCACCCCGGAAGACCTGGCCACCATCTCCAACCCCGGCCCCACGGTGCGGGCCGGGGCGGCGCCGGAGGCGGTGCAGCGCGCCATCGACGCCCTCACCGCCGCCGGGGTCAACAAGGTGATCCTCCTCTCCCACCTGGGCTTCGAGCGAGACCTCGAGCTCGCCGGGAAACTCACCGGGGTGGACGTGATCGTCGGCGGGCACAGCCACACCCTGCTGGGGGCGGTGCCGGGCCTCCCCCAGCCCCGGGGGGAGTACCCCACCGTGGTCAAGGACGCGGCGGGGACCACGGTGCTGATCGTGCACGCCTGGCACCGCGGCCTGGTGCTGGGGCGCATCCAGGTCACGTTCGACGCCCGGGGGCGGGTGCAGGGGTGGACCCAGGCCGCCCCCGTGCCGGTGGAGATGTCGGTGCCCGAAGACCCGGTGGCCCGCGCCGTGCTGGCCGCCCTGGAAAAGCCCCTGGCGACGGTTCGCGACGCCGTGATCGGCGAGGCCGCCGCCGCCATCCCTGCCACCCGCATCACCTCGCAGCACGCCGAGAACCCCATGGGCAACCTGGTTGCCGACGCCATGCTGGCGGCCACCGCCAGGGCCGGTTCGGTGGCGGCGTTCATCAACCAGGGCGGGGTGCGGGCCAGCCTGGAGGCCGGTCCGCTCACCTTCGGCCAGGCCCTGACCGTACAGCCCTTCAGCAACACCCTGGTGCAGGTAGAGCTGACCGGGGCGGAGCTGCTCGCCGCCCTGGCCCAGCCCCTAGGGCAGTTCCCCGCCGAGGCCGACGGGTTGCTCCACCCCTCCCGGGGGACCAGCTACCGCATCGACCCCTCTCGCCCGGCGGGGCAGCAGGTGGTGGGGCTGGAGGTGGCCGGCCGACCCGTGGACCCCTCCGCCACCTACCGGATCACCGTCCCCAGCTTCATTGCCGGGGGCGGCAACGGTCACACGGTGATCGCCAGGGCCGGGGGATACCGCTACGACACCGGCACCCTGGACGTGGACGCGCTGGTGCAGTTCATCCGCGAGCATTCCCCGGTGGCGCGCGCCCTGGAGGGGCGGATCGCTGTGGCGGCGCCGGCCAGGCCGGCGGACACCCCCGGGCCCCGGAAGGGGCGCGGCAAGGGAGACGCTGGCTCAATCTGAATCTTGACAGGTTCCAGAATCAGAGCTACAATGGCGGCGTGCTCGCGGACGCCGCCCAACTGCTGCGCCACCACGGTCTTCAGGTCACCGCCCAGCGCCTGGCGGTGCTGCGGGCTGTGGCGGAGCACTGCCATTGCACCGCCGACGACGTCGCCTCCCTGGTGCGGGCCGACATCGGCGCCATCTCCCGCCAGGCGGTGTACGACGCCCTCACGGCGCTGGTGGAGGCGGGCCTGCTGCGGCGCATCCAGCCGGCCGGCTCCCCCGCCCGCTACGAGACTCGCACCGGCGACAACCACCACCACCTCATCTGTCGTGCCTGCGGGCGCACGGTGGACGTGGACTGTGCGGTGGGCCACGCCCCCTGCCTGACGCCGGCGGATAGCGCCGGCTTCCGGGTGGACGAGGCCGAGGTGGTGTACTGGGGTATCTGCCCTGGCTGCCTCGCCCCGGCGGAGCACCCGTCCCCGAACGGCGAACCCACCACCGCCCACCGCGACCGGGGATCATCTCCCCCTCACAGCGGCAACTCCCGGGCCAAGGCCCGGTTGCGACTGAACGAAGCGAACAACAGGAGGGAATCATGAGCCACACCACTGGAGGATGCCCGGTGACGGGCCAGCGTGTCCGACGACCCATGACCAACCGTGACTGGTGGCCGGAGCAGGTGAACCTCAAGCTCCTCCACCAGAACCCCCCGGCGGGCAACCCCATGGGGGAGGACTTCAACTACGCCGAGGAGTTCAAGAGCCTCGACCTGGAGGCGGTCAAGCGCGACCTGCACGCCCTCATGACCGACTCCCAGGAGTGGTGGCCCGCCGACTGGGGGCACTACGGCGGCCTGTTCATCCGCATGGCCTGGCACGCCGCCGGCACCTACCGCATCGCCGACGGCCGCGGCGGCGCCTCCCAGGGGCTGCAGCGCTTCGCCCCGCAGAACTCCTGGCCGGACAACGCCAACCTGGACAAGGCCCGGCGCCTGCTGTGGCCCATCAAGCAGAAGTACGGCCGCAAGATCTCCTGGGCGGACCTGCTGATCCTGGCCGGCAACGTGGCCCTGGAGTCCATGGGCTTCAAGACCTTCGGCTTCGGCGGCGGGCGCGAGGACGTGTGGGAGCCGGAGGAGATCGACTGGGGCACCGAGTCCACCTGGCTGGGGGACGAGCGCTACGTCGGCGACCGCGAACTCACCGGCCCCTACGGCGCCGTGCAGATGGGCCTCATCTACGTCAACCCCGAGGGCCCCAACGGCAACCCCGACCCGGTGGCCTCCGGGCGCGACGTGCGCGAGACCTTCGGCCGCATGGCCATGAACGACGAGGAGACGGTGGCCCTGGTGGCCGGCGGTCACACCTTCGGCAAGTGCCACGGCGCCGCCCCGGCCGACAAGCACGTGGGGCGGGAGCCGGAAGGGGCCCCCATCGAGCAGCAGGGGCTGGGGTGGAAGAACAGCTTCGGCACCGGCAAGGGGCCCGACACCATCACCTCCGGCATCGAGGGCGCCTGGACCCCCACCCCCACCCGGTGGGACAACACCTACTTCGACATCCTCTTCGGCTACGAGTGGGAACTCGTGAAGAGCCCGGCCGGGGCGTGGCAGTGGGTGGCCAAGGACGTGCGCGAGGAGCACATGGTCCCCGACCCGTACGACCCCTCCAGGAAGCACCCCCCCATCATGACCACCGCCGACCTCTCCCTGCGCTACGACCCCATCTACGAGCCCATCGCCCGCCGCTTCCACCAGGACCCCCAGGCCTTCGCCGACGCCTTCGCCCGCGCCTGGTTCAAGCTCACCCACCGGGACATGGGGCCGCGCGCCCGCTACCTGGGGCCTGAAGTTCCCCGGGAGGACCTCATCTGGCAGGATCCTGTCCCGCCCGTCGATCACCCCCTCATCGACGCCGGCGACATCGCCGCCCTCAAGGCCAGGCTCCTCGCCTCCGGCCTCTCCATCTCCGAGCTGGTGTACACCGCCTGGGCCTCCGCCTCCACCTTCCGCAACTCCGACAAGCGGGGGGGCGCCAACGGGGCCCGCATTCGCCTGGCTCCCCAGCGCTTCTGGGAGGTCAACCACCCCACCGAACTGCCCCGCATCCTCGCCGTCCTGGAGGGCATCCAGAAGGCCTTCAACGAGTCAGCCGAGGGCGGCAAGCGGGTCTCCCTGGCCGACCTCATCGTCCTGGGGGGCTGCGCCGCCGTGGAGGAGGCCGCCCGGCGGGCCGGCTACACGGTCGAGGTCCCCTTCACCCCCGGGCGCACCGACGCCAGCGAGGCGCAGACCGACGTCGCCTCCTTCCGCGTCCTCGAGCCCAGGGCCGACGGCTTCCGCAACTACTGCGGCCCCCGCGCCGACCTGCCTGCCGAGCACCTCTTGGTGGACAGGGCGCAGCTGTTGACCCTCACCGCCCCGGAGATGACCGTGCTGGTGGGGGGGATGCGGGCCCTGGGGGCCACCTACAACCATGCCCCCCACGGCGTCCTCACCGACCGCCCCGGCAGCCTGACCAACGACTTCTTCGTCAACCTCCTGGACATGCGCTACGAGTGGCGGCCCGCCGGGGACGGCCTGTACGAGGGGTTCGAGCGGGCCACCGGCGAGAAGAAGTGGACCGCCACCCGGGTGGACCTGATCTTCGGCCACAACTCCCAGCTGCGCGCCCTGGCCGAGGCGTACGCCTGCGCCGACGGGGCGGAGAAGTTCGTGCACGACTTCGTGGCCGCCTGGGCCAAGGTCATGAACCTGGACCGCTTCGACCTGCGCTGAGCCTCTCCTGACGGACGAATCGACGGCCCCGGCGGGGCAACCCGCCGGGGCCGTGCCGTCCCCGCCCCCGCCGCCAGGCAGAGGCGAACCCCGGTTCTCGCCCCGATTGGGGGCATTCGCCCGCCGCCCGTGGGAGAATGGTCGCGGGGAGGCACGACGTCGATGCCCACAAGGCGCCATGGCGGGGGGGTGCCTGAGGTGACCGAAGAGGAGCGACTAGCGGCGGTGTTTCGGGCGCTGGCCCAGCATGGCGTGAACTACGTCGTCTTCGGCGCCGTCGCCCTTGGCCTGCACGGCTTGCCCCGCACCACCGCCGATCTCGACCTCTTCATCGAACCCACCGAGGACAACGTGGCGCGACTCAAGGCCGCCCTGCACTCGGTCTACGCCGACCCCTGCATCGACGAGATCAGCGCCGACGACCTGTGCGGGGAGTACCCGGCAGTCCGTTACGGCCCGCCGGAGGGGTTCGGCTTCGATATCGTCACCCGCCTGGGCGAGGCCTTTCGCTTTGCCGACCTGGACTGGGAAACCAAACACTTTGCCGATGTGGATGTGCGGGTGGTCACGGCCCGGCAGCTCTGGGAGATGAAGCGGCGCACCGTGCGCCCCATCGATCGCGCCGACGCCGCCGCCCTGGCGGCTCGCTTCCGGCTCGGAGACGGGGGAAATGCCGGTTGAGCGCTACCGGTCCGTGGAGGAGATGCCACCGCCGTGGCGGCCCCCGGACGACGCGGGGAACCTGCGGGCGGTGGCGGCCATGCTGGCCCTCTACCGTCTGTTGGGGCCCCCCTTTCCCCGGGGGGTGCGGCGCTTCCGCAGTCTCGAGGAGGCCAACGCCGCCGCCGAGCCCCCCGCCGCGGCGAGCCAGCCGGACTCCACCCGCTGATTCGACCGGTCCGACGGCGCGGACCATGGGGAGTGGCAGTTCTCGGCCAGACTGATACGGTCCGAGGAGTGCCCGAGGCGCTCCGCCCGGATGGAAATGCAGCCGGGGCTGTCTCCCCCGGCCACTTCGGCGTGAACGACATCGGCCGCCAGGCGGCGGCCGAAGGGATCGCTTGGTTGCGGGGGCGGGATTTGAACCCGCGACCTTTGGGTTATGAGCCCAACGAGCTACCGGACTGCTCCACCCCGCGTCATCCGGGAAGGGCATGATAGTAAATCTCGCGACGATGTCAACTATAGGGGTCATCGGCGAGTCGCGTGCCTCGCCTCGATCAGCAGATCCCGGAAGCCGTTGCGGGCCTGCCCTGACTGCTCCATACCGGGCCACCAGTCAGCTCCCCGCCCCTCTCCGATGGAAACCGCGCACCCCATCGCAGGCAAGCCCGCCGCTCTCCCCCAGCCGCCGGAGCGATGCGCACATCTTCACAAGAACGCCGTCGCGAGTACACTACCGCCGATGTCGGCCTCTCCCGAGATCATGGTTCTGCCGCCGGCCGAGCTGGAACCCATCCTGGAACGCTATCGGCACGATACGGGTCTCCTGGAACCCATCGACGCCGCGAGTTTTATCGGCGAGGTGTTGCAGCGCGCCAACGCCTTCGTGCCGTCCGAGGCGGGGTCGGTCTTTTTCGACAACCCCTTCGAGCGCGAACGCGACCCCGAGATGGCGGAGCTCTATTTCGTGGCCACCTTCGGGCCCCTGGCCCGGGTGCTCTTGGGCAAGAGCATCCCCGCCTCCACCGGCGTTGTCGGGCACGTGTACCGTAGCGGCACATCGTACCTGGTGAGCGACTCGGCCAACGACCCGTTCTTTTACTCCCATTTCGACCAGCGCCACACCTTCCGCACCCGTACGCTGCTGGCGGTGCCGATCCGCATCGAAAACCGCGTCTGCGGGGTGCTGGAGATGGTCAACCGGCTGGATGGCCGACCCTACGACGAGCGCGATCGGGGACTTCTGGAGATCTTCGCGGCGTACACTTCCGCCTCCATTCAGAACCTGCTGGATGCCAAGCGAGCCGAGGAGGCGGCGCGCAGCGACGATCTCACCAGTCTGGCCAACGACCGCTTCTTCCACCGCCGCCTCGCCCAGGATCTGGACGCCGCCGACGAGACTGGCGGGCGCGTCGCCCTGCTCTTCATGGATCTCGACAACTTCAAGCATGTCAATGACACCCACGGTCACCTGGCGGGCAGCCAGGTGCTCAAGGAGGTGGGGTACCTGCTGCGCCGAGTGGTGCGTTCCCCCGGCGTCACCCTCGCCCGCTACGGCGGCGATGAGTTCGTCATCATCCTGCCGGGGGTCGACGAGGGCACCGCGCGGGTCTGGGCCGAGGGGATCAGGGCGGCTATCCGCAGCCAGCACTTCCTGAAAGGGCAGTTCTCGTGGTCGGACAGGCCAGTGGATTTCCGTGGCCCGCTCACCTGCTCGGTGGGAGTGGCCGTCTACCCCGATCACGTCCCCCGCGGGGGCAGCTCGGACCACCGCCGCAACCAGCTCCTGCGCGCCGCCGACCAGGCCATGTACGCCGCCAAGACCGCCGGCAAGGATCGCGTCGTGGTTGCCTCCTGACGACTTCGCGGGCTGGCGCCCCATCCCCCCAGCCTCCACCGCCGTCATCCGCGCCAGAATGGCACGAGTCTCATGGAGTGCCAGCAGCGGCCCAGCCCAGAGATGGCATGACGATTGCTCACCTCTCTTGACGGGCCGGCCATGGCCGGCCAAGCAAAGGAGTGTCTCTCATGGATCGCTTGTCCGTTCGTCGCCTTTTCTCGCTCGGCGCTGTCGCCGCCGCCGGTGTGACCCTGGGCGTCGTCCTCACCGGAGGACTGGGTATAACCCCCCGGGGAGACGCCCAACGGGTGGAGGCGCCGGCCGCCGCCGCCGCGCCGGCCACTGCCCGGATGGAGTTTCCCGACTTCGCGTCGCTGGCCGACCGCATCGTGCCGTCGGTCATCTCGGTGTATACCACCGACATCGTGTCGGGGCAGGAGCTGCGTCGTTTTCATCGCAACATGGACCCCTTCGAGTTCTTCTTCGGCCCCAACATCGCCCCCCGCGACGACACTCCCCGCCAGCGCCAGGGCGCCGGGAGCGGCTTTTTCATCTCCGCCGACGGACTCGCCCTCACCAACAACCACGTGGTGGAAAACGCCGACAAGATCCATGTGCAACTCGCCAACGACGACCGTCGCCTGAAGGCCACCATCGTCGGCCGGGACCCCGCCACGGACATTGCCCTCATCAAGGTGGAGGGAGGGCCGTTCGCCCCCCTGGCCCTCGGCGATTCCGACGCCCTGCGGGTGGGCGAGTGGGTGATGGCGGTGGGCAACCCCCTCAACATGGACCACACCGTGACGGTGGGAGTGGTGTCGGCCAAGGGGCGGTCGCTGGGGCTATCCGAGGTCACCGCCTCCTTCGAGAACTTCATCCAGACTGACGCCGCCATCAACCTGGGTAACTCGGGGGGGCCGCTGGTCAACCTGCGGGGCGAGGTGGTGGGCATCAACAGCGCCATCAACGCCGCCGGCCAGAACCTGGGGTTCGCTGTCCCCATCAACGTGGCCAAGCAGATTCTGCCGCAGCTGCAGTCCAGCGGTCGGGTGGTCCGCGGCTATCTGGGGGTGATGGTCAGGAACATCGACGAGAGGACCCAGAAGGCGTTCAACCTGGCAAACCGCGAGGGGGCCTTCGTGGACGACCTGGAAAAGGAAGGCCCGGCGGAGAAGGCCGGTCTCAAGGCCGGAGACGTCATCGTCGCGGTGAACGGGGAAAAGGTCAGTGAGACCCGGCAGCTCATCTCCAAGGTCTCCAGCCTGCCGCCCGGCTCTAAGGTCAAGATCGACGCCTTGCGCGACGGCAAGACGCGCAGCTTCACCGTCACCCTGGCCGAGCGCAAGGCGGGCAGCGTGCCAGCCGAGACCACCGGCGACGTCGACGCCACCGGCGCCGGCAAGTTGGGGCTGGAGATCGCCGATCTGACGCCGCGCACCCGGCGCTCCTTCGAGCTGGGCCCGGAGGTGTCCGGCGTGCTCGTCACCCAGGTCGAGCCGCTGTCGGCGGCCGCCGAGGCCGGCCTGCGCCGCGGCGATCTGATCACCGAGGTCAATGGGCGGGAGATCCGCTCGGTGGAGGATTTCACCGGCGCGGTCAAGGGGCTCAAGAGCGGCTCGTACACCCGCATGTACGTCTACCGTCCGCAGTTCGACCGCGGCAGCTACGTCATCGTCGAGGTGCCGTAGACAACCGCCTCACTCACGGTCGTTTCTGGGGGACCGGGCAACCGGTCCCCGTCGTTATTTCCCGCCCTGGCCCCTTGTCTTCGTCGCTCCAAGAAGGCAAACTACTCTCGCCTCATGCCTGCGAAAGGGACCGTTCTCGTCATCGATGACCAGCGGGACAGCCGAGAGGCGGTCACCTCCGCCCTGGAACCGCTGGGGTTCAAGGTGTTGAGTGCCAGCAGCGGCGCCGAGGGTCTCGCGATTGCCACCACGCACCAGCCCGACGTGATCCTCCTGGACGTGCTCATGCCCGAAATGGACGGCTACGAGGTCTGTCAGCGCCTCAAGGCAAGCCCGGAAACGAATCTGATCCCGGTGGTGTTTCTCACCGGCTTCGATTCCCGCGAGGCGCGTCTGCGCGGACTCGAACTGGGCGCCTCCGACTTCCTCACCAAACCCTTCGACCTGGTCGAGCTGGAAGTCCGGGTGCGCAACCTGGTGAGCTTCCGGCACCTCACCCAGGACCTCGACGACGCCGAGCAGATCCTGCTTTCCATCGCCCGCACCGTCGAGGCCCGCGACGTGGGCACTGGCGACCACTGCGACCGGCTCTCCAACCTGGCGGCAGAGCTGGGCAAGCGCCTCGGTCTAGATGAGGCGGATATCAAGGCGCTGCGGCGCGCCGGCTATCTCCACGACATCGGCAAGATCGGCATTCCCGATCGGGTCCTCCTCAAGCCCGGACCCCTGGACGAGGAGGAGTGGAGAATCATACGCTCCCACGTGGAGATCGGCGTCAAGATGTGCTCGCCGCTGCGCACCCTCCGGTCGGTGCTGCCGATCATCCGCCACCACCACGAGAGGTGGAACGGGACCGGATATCCGGATGGTCTCGCGGGCGAGGAAATCCCGCTCCTGGCGCGGGTGTTTCAGGTGGTCGATGTGTTCGACGCTCTCACCAATGAGCGCCCGTACCGGCAACCGGAAACGCCCCAGGGGGCGCTGGCCATCATCCGCGAGGAAACCGCGCGCGGCTGGTGGGACCCTCGCATCGTTGATGCTTTCACCCACTACTTGCAACACGAGGAGGTCGGCTGTCGGGCCGGGGACTTGGCAGCTCCACCGCCATGAGGTAAGCTTGATGCCGTGCCGCAGGATTGACTGCTGCGCACTCCTGTCTTGACGAGCAGCCGCACCAGGCCTTCGGGCCTTTCCCCGTGAGGCCTGAGCGGCTGCCGAGGAGCCGTGAACGATGAACGATGAATCCAAGGGCACCTCGCCCCACTCGGAGGGGGCTGGTGCCGCTACCAGCAGGGCGAGCCGGCGCCGCCGGTCGCGGCGGCGACGCGGGCGTCACCAACCGACCCCCCCCTCGCCAACCGCTCCCACCCAGGGGTTCTTGTGGGTGCGAGAGGACAACAAGGCGACGCTGGTGTCGCCGTCGCTGCGCCAGAGCAGTAACGACCCCCTCGTCGACGCCGCACTGGTGAGTCGCTGGCACCTGGAATCCGGGCTTGCCCTGACTGGCCAGGTGACCAGCAACGGGCGAGGGCGGCCGATCCTTGCCAGCATCGACACCATCGAGAACTTGCCGCCGGAGGAGTACCGGGCAGCGGCCACACCCTTCGCCGAGTTGACCTCCATCGACCCCGACGAGCGCTTCAGGCTGGAAACCGATCCGGATCTGCTGGAGCCTCGCGTGGTCGACCTGATCACCCCCATCGGCAAGGGCCAGCGCTGTCTCATCGTCGCTCCCCCCAAGGCGGGGAAGACCACGCTTCTGCAGCAACTCGCCCACGCCATCGCGATCAACCACCCGGAGGTGACCATCTTCGTGTTGCTGGTCGACGAGCGCCCCGAAGAGGTGACCGACTGGCGTCGGAGCGTGGTGCGGGGCGAGGTAGTGGCCTCCTCCTCGGACGAGTCGGTGCAAAGCCACATCGATGTCTCTGAGATCGTGCTGGAGCGCGCCCGGCGCCTGGTGGAGCTGGGGCAGGACGTCGTCGTCTTCATGGACTCTCTCACCCGCATGTCCCGCGCCTACAACAACAACCAGCGCGGTTCGGGTCGTATCCTGTCAGGCGGGATCGACGCCCGAACCATGGAAAAGCCGCGACGCTTCTTCGGCTCGGCGCGCAACATCGAAAACGGCGGCTCGCTGACCATCATCGCCACCTGCCTGGTGGACACCGGCTCGCGCATGGACGAGGTGATCTTTCAGGAGTTCAAGGGTACCGGCAACATGGAGATTGTCCTCTCCCACGATCTCTTCGAGCGGCGCATCTTCCCCTGCATCCACATCCCCCAATCAGGGACCCGGAAGGAGGAGAAGCTCTACCCTCCGGAGACGGTGGAGAAGATCTACCTCCTGCGGCGCGCCCTCGCCACCCTGTCTCCCCACGAGGCGATGCAGCTACTGCTGTCCAAGCTGAAGCAAACCAAGAGCAACGAGCAGTTTCTGGCGAGCATCCAGCTGCCGTCGTGACCGCTGCGGTCAGGTCCGCAACCGGCCGCATGGGCGGAGGGCTCAGCCCCTCCTGCTAACTGGGCGGAGGGGTGACACGTACTCCACCGCGCCGGCGGCGGACCGGCGCGGCGGAGCTCCCGCTCCCGGGGTGATTCAGCGGCGCCCTTCGGGCTTCAACGGGCGACCTTGGCCTTGGACAGGTCGATGTGCAGGGTGACCGTGGCGTGGGTTCTGATCCGCACGCCGTGCTTCATGCCGGGCTTGAAGCGGTACTTCTTGACCGCCTCGATGCACGCCTCGTCGACGCCGGAGCGCGGCACCGGAAAGCCGCGGAGCACCTCCACCTTTTCGACCGCCCCCTGATGGTTCACCAGGGCCTGCAGGATCACCGTCCCGGTCGCCGCACCCAGGCGCTGCACGCTGCGCGGCAGGATGACATCCTCCTTGACGAGAATCACCGGCGGGGAGTCCACCTGCGTGTAGTCGACAAAATCGCCCTCACGCACCCCCGCGCCACCCAGGCCGATCCCCGGCACCGCCGGCACCGGCGCGCCGGGCGGCTCTGCGGGTGTTGCCACCGTGGGTGCCGGTACCACCGGCACGGCCGTGGGTTCCACCACCGCCGCCACCGCGGTGGGCTGCACCGGGACAGGGGTCGGCACCCGCTCGATCACGGCGGTGGGCTGAGGGGTCGGCCGCACCGCGGCAGCCTGCGCCTCGGCGCGCTGCTGTTGCAGTTTGGCGAGCTCTTCCTCGCGGCGCCGCTCCTCGGCCTCGCGAGCGGCCAGAAGTCGTTTTGCTTCTTCCAGTCTCGTCTGCTCCTCGGAAGACAACCGCTGGGTGCCCTGGGAGGCGGCGCGCTGCAGCTTTTCCAGCTGCGCCCGCACCTCGGCCGTCTTCTCCTTCTCCAACTCCAGCTCTTGCCGCAGCTTGGCCTCACGCTCGGCGAGCTGCCGCGCCACTTCCACGCCGACGAGCTCCGAGAACATCTGTTTCTGCGCCGCCTCGTCGATGGGTTGGGGGGCTGGCCGGCCGAACAGCAGGAACAGCACCACCGCTCCCAACACGACCACGGCGCCGGCCGCCACCAGCAGTGGCACGCGGCTGGGTTTGGCCATCTCGGCCACCGCCGCGGGCACATCGCTGACTCCCTTGGGTGGCTTGTAGTACGGGGTGACATCGAGGGTCTTCTCGCGCTGCAGCTCGCGGTCCTCCTCCTCGATATCCTGACGGTACAGGCGATCCATGAACAGCGCCAGGTTGAAGGTGGTGGGAGAATAGGCGCCGCCGTAGAGGAGCTTCTCCAGGTCGCGCTTGAAGTCGACCGCCGAGGAGAAGCGCTCGTCTGGCCGCGCTGCCAGGGCCTTGCGCAGAATCGCCAGGACGTCCTCAGGAACCGGCCCCTCATCCAGGGCGAGCTGCGGCGCCTTGAGCGCCTCTGCCCGCTGGGCGGGATCGGCAGGCAGCGCATGACCGCACAGCAGGTGGTAGAGAATCGCCCCCAGCGAGTAGACGTCGGAGCGGCGGCTGGCACTCGAAGTGTTCAGCACCTCTGGCGCCAGGTAGGGCGCTGCCAGCGCCTGCACCTCCACCCGGTCGAGGTTGGCCAGCAGGCCGCGCATCAGGCCGAAGCCGGCCACCGCCGCCTCCCCGTCATTGCCCACCATCACCATGCTGGGAATGAGGAACCCGTGGATCAGTGGCTCTCCGCCCCGCTCCACGGTAAGCCCTGCCGCCAGGGCCGCCGAGATCTTCTCGGTGATCAGCAGGGCGTTGTCAATGGCGACCGGAAACTGCTCGCTCGCCACCCGCGCCAGGAGCTGGTCCAGCGGCTGCCCGGGCACGAAGTCCCAGGCCATGTAAGGGACGCCATCCTCCACCCCGAATGCCGCCGAGCGGGCGACGTTGGAGCCCTTCAGATGCGCCGCCACCTGGTTGGCCACGCCGACATCGGACTCCAGCGCCGAGCGGTCCAGGCCGCGATGGTTGAAAAGGCGCAGCCAGGCGATGCGCTTGAAACCGGCCCGCTCCATCTCGCCGGCGCGCCACAACTCGCCCAGCGCATCGGTGGCCCGCCGTTTGAGCAACAGGTAGGAACCGAACGTCGTCAAATTCTCCGCCATGGGGACCCCCTCCCGGCAGCCTGCTCTCGCCTCAAACTAGCATCGGCGGGAGGCAAGGTCAACGGTTGCAGGGGTAGCCGAGGTGCACCATCGTTCCGACCGGGACCACTCGGAAGCGCCAACCTCGACGGACTGCTCCGTGATCACTCCGACTTCGATGAGACCGGAAGACCCGGCCGCCGGCGACGTTCGAGGAATGCCTCCAGAATGAGCTGGGCGGCAAGCGAATCGACCCGCTCCCGCCACTTTCGCCGCGGCACCCCGGCGTCGCGCAACAGCGTTTCCGCGGCCGCCGTGGTACCCCGTTCGTCTTCGCGCTCCACCGGGACGCCCAGTTCTTCCAGCCGGGCCACCACCTCCTCGGCTCTCGCCTCGCCGCGGCTTTCACCCCGGGCGGTGAGGGGAACACCAACGACGATCCCTTCGACCCCGTACTCCCTGATCATGGCGGTAACGCTCTCCAGCAAGGCCGCCCTGGGCAGGGGCGGCAACGCGGTCGCCAGGGTCTCTCGCGAGTCACAGATCGCCACCCCCACTCGCTCCTTCCCGAGATCCAGGGCCAGCCACCGCATTCCGCCTGACAGCATACCTCCCGACGAATGGAACGGGCGGGCGGCCCGGGTGGCGAGCTACAATGCCCCGTCATGAAGCCGCAGTCCTGCGCTATCTCCTTGCCTGGTCGCCGCGCTGGCCGGCGAGCGGCCGGTACGGGCGGCCGGAGATGAGCGCGCGCTGGCCGCCGAGTTGCGTCGCTGTCCTGGCGCTGCTCGCCACCCCCTTCGCCATGGCCCTGGATCCCCCCCGGGACGCCGTTTCTCTGCATGCGGCCAGCCAGCAGTGGATTCAGGACACTCTCTGGTGCGGTACCGGTAACGTGGAGATTTTTTATCAGGACATTTCGCTGCGCTGCGACGAGGTTGAGGTTGACCAGGCCACGCTGACGGTGCGCGCCCGGGGCAACGTCGTGCTCGATCAGGGCCCGACTCGCATAGCCTGCGACCGCCTCGAGTTCGATCTCAAGAGCAAGACCGGCACCCTGTGGGACGTCACCGCCGTCTTTCCGCCCAGCTATTCCTTGCGGGCAAAGGTGGTCGAAAAACTTGACGAGTCGCGCTACCGGTTCGAGCACGGTGTTTTTACCTCCTGTGCCACCAGCGAGGAGGGCGAACCGGCCTGGACCATCGAGGCGCGGGAGGGACGGCTGGAGCTGGAAGGATACGGTCACTTCGTCGGCGCCGCCCTGAAAGCCCGGGGCATTCCTGTCATCTACATCCCCCGCATGATCTGGCCGGTCAAGCAGGAGCGTGCCTTCGGTTTACTGGTGCCCCGTTTCGGATCCAACAGCCGGCAAGGTGCCTATCTGGGAAACTCGCTCTTCTGGCCGATTTCTCGCTCCTTCGACACGACCTTTTTTCTCGACCTCTACTCCAAGGGGTTCGTGGAGGTCGGACAGGAGGCGCGCTGGGCCCCTGCCGAGAACGCCGCCGGCGAGCTCACTGCCATGGTCATTCGCAACCCCAGGTATGACCCCGCCACTGACCCGCACGGCCGGCGCTGGGAGTGGAAGGCCGAGGGCAAACACCACCAGCTCTTCCCTTCCGGCTACGTGCTGCGGGCCGAGCTCAACGAGCTCTCCAACCTGGACTTCTTCCAGAGCTTCGAGCGCTCCTTCGAGCGTAACGCCCAGCGCACCCTCTACTCGCACCTCACCCTGTCGCGCAGTTGGGGTCCCCAGACCGCCAACTTGAAGATCGACCACCAGCGCACCTTCTTCGATTCCGGACAGCGTCGACAGGTGGTCGTCCTCGACCGCCTGCCCGAGCTGGAGTACCGCCTGCGCGCCAGCCGTCTCGGCACCACCCCGATTTACGCCAGCGCCGTGGGAACGGCCAATCACTTCCGCGTTGACCGCCAGGCGGGTCTGCGGGCGCAATACCAGCGCCTGGACCTCTACCCCACCCTGGCGCTGCTGCTCCCCGGCTTCACCTGGCTCAACCTCACGCCCACCGCCGGGGCACGCCTCACCCACTACACCGCCACCTACTCCGGCGATCGCCGGACTCTCGTGGACGAACCCCTGACGCGCACCTACTTCACCGGCGGTCTCTCCTTCGTCGGGCCTTCGGTGTCCCGGGTGTGGAGCCGGGCCAACGGCAACAAACTGAAGCATCTGATCGAGCCACGCCTGGACTACGCCTATGTTTCCGACCCCGGCGACGCCAGCCGCATCCATGTTTTCGATCAGAAGGACCTGGTTCAGGTGTCCAACCGCCTGACCTGGAACTTCTCCAACCGACTCTTTTTCAAGTCCGGCGATACTGCCAGCCGGGAACTGGCCACCTTCGAGGTGAGCCAGGATTACTCCTTCTCGCAGCCACTGACGCCGGCGCTGCCGGGGAGCCCGGCCAGTCAGAGCGGGCCATTGAGCTTCTGGCTGCGTGTCTCTCCCGCGCTGACCACAAACCTGGACGCCCGCGCCACCGTCGACCCCGTGACTCGCAACCTGCGGTCCACGTCACTGTCGGGGACGTTGTCCCGGGCGGGCGCCATGGCCGCCGTGACCTGGTACAGCAGCTACAGCCCCACCACGGGTGACATCACCTCCTCGCAGACCCGCCTGGCCGGGGGATACGGCCCCCCGACCGGTGCCTGGCGTATCGAGTCGGGCATTGTCTACGACATCCACCGGGCCGAACTGCTGGAGCAGCGCTACCTGCTGCGCTGGAAGGCCAGCTGCTGGGCCGCCTTGGTGGAGCTGCGCGACTATCGCATCGCGCCCTACCAGCGCCGCGACGTTCGCCTGCTCATTGACCTGACCGGCCTCGGCACCATCCTCGATTCGCGCACCGCCTTTTAAAGCCCCGCCTCTTGCGACCGCGGCCATGGTGGTGTACTCTCCCCACCCCGCGGCCGGGGCGTAGCTCAGCCTGGTAGAGCACACGGTTCGGGACCGTGTGGTCGGAGGTTCAAATCCTCTCGCCCCGACCATTTGCGTTTCGGGGGGTCCTGCGACCCCCCGCCCATGGCGCCGCAGGGGGCGTAGGCGGCCCCCCGGCGCGACCTCTGAATCCACCACTCCCTACCCACCGGCCCAGCCACCGCGTCCCGTGAGCGACCACCGGCCGCTCCGCCGACTCTCCCCTCCTCCCCACCACCTGAACACACGTGCGACTTTTCCGCCCAGGCGCAGGGGTTGACGTTCGCCGCCACTCGCGCGCCCTCACCTGGCACGCTTTTCGCTTTCACCCCCGTGGGGCGGCGAGGACGATGGCAAGACTCGCCCAGGCAGCTCCACTGTGATCGCGCATTCGCCGCGAGCGTGCCATGATGGCCGGCCGAGCCGGCACGGCGTGCTCGACCGGCCACGCAGCTGACAGTTGGATGGAGGGGGATCGATGCGACGAGTACTGGGGATGACATTGGGAGCGCTGGTGCTGGCATCGCTGTCTCGACCAGGCACGGCGTCCGCCGGCGAGCCAGCGGTTCCTTCGCCGGTTTCGGCGCTGCGCCGCACCCTCGAGGCCGCCGGGGGGATGGACGCCTTGCGCCGGCTCGCGCTGGTGAAGTTGACCGTGGAGCGGGAAGAGATCACCCTCGACGGCAAGCACACACAATCGCAGTCGATCTTCTACGTGCGGCTGCCAGGGCCGGTGCCAGGCCGACTCGAAATCCCTGCCGCCAGGGTGGTCGCCGGCGATGACGGTAACGGTGGCTGGGCGCTCATCGCTGGCAAACCCGACACCCGCACCAACACCCCCCTCATGGTCAAGCGTCTGATGACCACGGATCTGTTTCCTCTGCTGCTGCCTTTCTCGCTCACCTGGGACGGGGTCAGTATCAACTCCGTGACCGCCGGCACTGTCAAGGGCAGGCCAGTGTGGCACCTGCGCGTGGAAACCACCCGCACCTTCTTCCACACCCCGCAGATCGCCACCACCTGGACGGTGTCGGTCGATCGCGACACCTTTCAACTGGTACAGGCGGAAAGCCCCTTCACCGATCTGGGGAGAGGGATCATTGCCGACGGCATGCGTATTTCCTGGCCGACCACCCAGATCGTCGAGGGCGTTCGCTTCCCCGCCGTGCTCGCCGTCATCGGCCTGGATGCCAACGGGCAGGAGAACGCCCACACTCGCTCGGACCGGGTGACCGTGACGCGCACCGCCACCGAGGAAGCCACCAGGCTGTTTTCCAACCCCTCCCCGCAGAGCCAGCCTCAGCTGCCGGTGCTGCAACCCCCGCCCGGTCTGGGCAAGGGCAAGGGCTGACCGCGGGCTACAATCAGTCGGAGCCGGTGTCCCGGCCACCGAGGGAGGCGCTCGTGGGATGGAGTCGTTTCCTCGCCGTCATGACCGTCATCGGAGTGCTGTGCGCTCCCTTGGCCACCGCCCAGGAGAGCACCACCGACCTGCAGCAGGCCCTTGCCGAGATGCAGCGTCGTCAGCAGGCGCTGGAGTACCAGCTGGACCAGCTGGCGAAGGCCATCGACGACGTCGCCTGGTTTCAGCGGGTGGGCGACATCGCGGTGGTCGACAAGTGGCGCATCATGGGCCCCCCCGACGCCAACCCGGCCAAGCCCAAGGCACCCGGTGCCAGCAATCCCATCAAGTTTTACACCTACACCTTCACGCCTCGCCAGCGCGCGGCGGGGGAAAAGATGCCGGTGGTGGTGCTCCCCCACGGCGGCGTGCACGCCGACTTCACCACCTACTACGCCCACATCGTTCGGGAACTGGTGAGCCAGGGGTATCTCGTGGTGGCTCCCGAATACCGCGGCTCCACCGGGTACGGACGGGCGTTCCAGGAACTCATCGATTACGGAGGGCGGGAGGTGGATGACGTCCACGCCGCCATGCGATGGGCCCTGGCGACCTTCCCCGAGGCGGATGCCAGGCGCGTGGGCCTGGTGGGCTGGAGCCATGGGGGGCTTATCGCCCTGATGGCGAGCTTCGCTCACCCGGGCGAGTATGCCTGTGTCTTTGCCGGGGTGCCCGTGTCCAACCTGGTGATGCGCATGGGGTATCAGGATGCCTCCTACCGCGAGCTGTTCTCCGCCGACTACCACGTGGGCGCCTCGGTCCGCCAGGACATCGAGGAGTACAAGCGCCGCTCGCCGGTGTGGCAGGTGGACAAGCTGGCCGTCCCCTTGCTCATCCACACCACCCCCGACGACGAGGACGTGAACTACATCGAGGTGGAGCACCTGATCCAGGCTCTCAAGGCGGCAGGCAAGAAGTTCGAGTACAAGGTATGGCCCGCCGGCACCGGCGGCCACTCCCACGACCGCCTGGACACCCCCGACGCGCGCGCCGCCCGGCGCGAGATCTATTCCTTCCTCGCTCGCTACCTCAAACCCCCGCGGCCGGTCCGCTTCGACCCTTGAAGCAAGAGGGTCAGCGGGGCAGCAACGCTGGGCAGCGCCGCAGCCCGCCCACGTGGGCCAGAAAGTGCACCAGCAACCCCAGGATGGCCAGGCCGTAGCGCAGCGATGCCAGCACGCCGATCTGCGATGCCTCCGGGAAGTAACGGGTGGCGATGGGGATCTCGACCATTCTCAGCCCCGCCAACACACCCTGGGCGATGATTTCCGAGTCGAACACGAAGGCATCGGAGTTGGCCTCGAACCTCACTCGATCCAGAAAATGCCGCGAGTAGGCGCGAAACCCGGAGTGGAACTCGGTCAGCTGCAGGCCCATCACCGAGTTTTCCAGCCGCGTGAGGGCGATATTGGCGAGGTACTTCCACAGCGGCATGCCCCCCTCCCGCGCGCGGCCGCCTAGCATGCGACTGCCGAACACCGCATCGGCCCGCCCGTCGAGGATGGGCGCCACCAGCTGGGGGATGATGCGAGGGTCGTACTGATGGTCCGGGTGGACCATGACCACGATGTCCGCACCCCGGGACAGCGCCTGGCGGTAGCAGGTCTTCTGGTTTCCCCCGTAGCCACGGTTGACCGGGTGGCGAATCACCTCCAGGCCCAACTCGCGCGCGATCGCCACGGTATCATCCTGGCTGGCATCGTCCACCAGGATGATCTCGTCCACCACCGAGCGCGGGATGTCGGCCACGCAGGCGGCGAGGGTGCGCGCCGCGTTGTAGGCCGGCATGACCACCGTGATCTTGGGGCGTTGCGACGACCTCACCGGGTCGCCTCCACCACGAACTGATAGGCGAAGAGCTGCGGCCACAGGCGCGCGGCCAAGGCTGCCGCCTCCAGCAGCACTCGCCCGGGCCAGCGGGCGGTGGCGGCGAACACCAAGGGTAGAGGAGGGGGCACGCCCAGCACGCGCTGCGGCTGCAGGCCTGCACTGCGGATCTCTTGCACCAGCGACCGCCTGGTGTAAAAGCGCAGGTGGGTGCGGTCGAGGATCCCGCGCGGCCGATACTGGAAGCGACCGACCAGCAGCCCCAGACGAACGGAGATGAAGGCCACGTTGGGGACAGAAACCAACACCCGCCCCCCTGCCGCCAGAAGCCCCACGGCCCAGGCCAGGGTGGCCGCCGGATCGGGCAGGTGTTCGAGCACGTCTGCCAGCAGCACGACATCGAAGGGAGCCTGGGCCAGAACCGGGCGTGTCGTCACGTCGGCGTGGTAAAGAGCGGTGTAGGCAGGCGCTGCGGCGCGCGCCGCCGCGGAATCCGCCTCGATTCCCACCACGGTGTACCCCCGGGCGGTCAAGGCAACGCCCATGTACCCTCCAGCCGTGCCCACGTCCAGAACCCTGCCCGGGGGAGGCGGGAGGAGGGCCAACAGCCGGCGATGGGAGGAGTGGGGGAAATCCTTGAACACGTAGCCGCCTCCTGTGGGCATGTCGGGCACCTTACACGATCCCGGCGTGCCAATCATCCTTTCTGCGTGCTAGACTCAAGGGCGTGCGCACTTTCGCGTGCGTCCTCCTGGCTGCGACCTGTGCCACCGCCTGTCATCGCGGACCTCGCCCCTTGGCTCAGGTGGGGAGCCGCGTCGTCACGGTAGCGGAGGTGGAGGAGTACCTGCGCCGCGAGACCGGCCGCGAGCCGAGTACGCTGAGCCCGGAACTGGCGGGCAGCCTGATGGAGCTGTACCTGCGGGAGGAGGTGCTGCTGGCGGCGGGTAAGAACGGGGCCCCGGCGTCCCTGTCGCCGGAACAGCGCAGCGCCCTGGCGCGCCAGCGCCTGGAGGAGTTGTGTCCGGTGCCTCCGCCGGACCTTTCCCAGGCAGCAGCGGGCCCCGCCGAGGCCCAAGAGGAAGGGACCACCAGTGCAGAGCGAATCCTCCTGCGGCAGCTGGTCCTCCCGGACGCGGCGGCAGCCCGTTCGGCCCGGGAACGTTTGCTTCGCAACGAAGACTTTGCGGAGGTGTCGCGAGCCGTCTCCCGCGCCCCCAATGCCGCCACCGGCGGCATGCTGGGTTGGGTGGAACGGGGGCAACTGCCACCGGAGTTCGAGGCAGCGGTGGCCGCACTCCCCCGCGGCGGCATCAGCGCGCCCGTCGCGTCCGACGCCGGCTGGCACATCTTCCAGGTGATGGACCGGCGCACCGGTCTCGGCGAAGAGGAGCAGCGCCAGCGCTCCCGGCGAGCCGCGGCCGCACGCGAGGCCGAAGCGGCGCAGCGCGCCTGCCTGGACCATCTGGCTTCGGCCCTCAAGATCCAGGTGGACTGCCGTGCCGCCACCTTCCCCTGTCGCAACCCCTTCGAGGAGAAGTCATGATGAGAATTCCTGTCGTCGTCGCCTTCGCCATCCTGCTCGGGGTACCGGCATCCGCCGAGATCGTCGAGGGGATCGTGGTGCGCGTCAACGAGCGCATCCTCACCATCCGCGACATGCACCGGCGGGTGCTGGAAAAGGGCGCCGAGATGGGCGCTCCCATCCCTCCGTCCGAGTACGCCGCGCTGGTCCAGGAGGCCGCCGACGAGTTGTGCCTGCTGGAGCGCGCCCAGGAGCTCAAGATCGACATCTCCTCCGACGAGGTGGACCAGGCCGTCACCCAGCTCCGCCAGAGCAACCACATCGAGAGCGAGGCGGCGTTCGACGCCATGCTGCGGGACATGGGGCTTTCCCTCACCGGCCTGCGCGCCCGCCTGCGCGATACCATCGCCATCAATCGAGCCCTGCAGAAGGAGGTCGGGGAAATCCCCATCACCGAGCAGGAACTCAGGGCGCGCTGGGAGCGTGAACGGGACGCCTACATGCAGCCAGAGAAGGTCCACATCGTGCACCTCGTCCTGCCCTTCGCGGACGAGCAGCAGCGTGAGCGCGAGCTCGCGCGTGCCCGGCGTCTGGGCGCGGCCGCGCGCAGCGGCGGCAACTTCGCGACGCTGGTGGCCGAGGAGGTGGAGCGGGGCAACGCCTCCGGTGGCGATCTGGGAGAACTGGCACTCGATGATCTCCGCGCCGAGGTACGCCAGGTGGTCCAGGCCCTCGCGCCGGGAGAAATCAGCGAACCGTTCGTGTCTTCAGCCGGCGTTCACATCCTTCAGCTTCTCTCCCGTACCCCCGCGAGTGTCCGGCCATTCACCAGCGAGCTGCAGGAAGAACTCCATGAGAAGGAGCTCAGCGAACGCTACCACGCGCGCCTCCGGCTGGTGGTGGATAACTTGAAGAAGCGATACGTGGTCGAAACCCGGCCCGAGCTCTTCGTGCCGCCGCAGCCATCCTAGCGGACACTCGCCAGCGCGAGCAGTCCCTCGCCAGGCATCTCCTCGGTCGTCGACCAGCCAGAAAAAGGCGAGCGCCTGTCCTCCCCCTTGACTTCGGTGCGGGACCGCCCCATGATGGCAGTGGACAATAGTGGAGCGAAGTGGACCAATGTGGTCAGCCGACCACGGTCGGGGCTCCGCGGGGTGAACCAGAATGGAGCATTTTCGCGGGAGTTTCCAGGCTTCCATTGACGACAAGGGTCGCCTCAAACTCCCCGCGCGCCTCAAGTCTCAACTGGAAAGCTGGTACGGCAATACCGTTTTCGTGACCTCGTTGCTGCCCCACGAGCTGCGCGTCTACCCGATTTCCGTGTGGGAAGAACTGGAGCGCCGGGCCCTCGCCCGCCCGTCCCTCGATCCGCTGGTGGCGCGTCTCCTGGAACACGCCAACTACGGGCAGGAGCAGGAGGTCGACAGCCAGGGGCGGGTGCTGGTGCCAGCCCTGGTGCGGGAGGTGGTCAACGTCACCTCGGAGGTGGTGGTCTCGGGCCGGGGCCGATTCCTCGCCGTCGTGGCGCGGGAGCGCGCCCAGGCGGAGCTGGCCACGCCGTTCACCCACGAGGAGCTGGCGGCGCTGGCCGCCCTGGAGCTGTGACGGTGCCCCCATGGCGACTGCTCCTCGGCACCGCCCGGTCCTCTGCCAGGAGGTCGTCACCGCCCTGGCAGCTCCAGGACCCCGCCTCATCGCCGACGCCACCCTCGGCCTGGGAGGCCACGCTCGCGCCCTGCTGGAAGCGCTCCCCGAGCTCGTCCTGGTGGGCATCGATGTGGACCCTGACGCCCTCGCCCAGGCCCGCATCACCCTGGCCCCCTTCTCCTCCCGCACCCGTCTCGTCCAGGCCAGCTACGTGGACCTTGCCAGCGTGCTGCGGGAGCTCGGCGTCTCGCAGCTGGACGGTGTGCTCTTCGATCTCGGGGTGTCATCCCTGCAGCTGGACACCCCCGAGCGGGGCTTTTCCTTCCGCTTCGATGCGCCGCTGGACATGCGCTTTTCGGGGCGCGGCATGACCGCGGCGGAGCTCATGGCCACCCTGAGCGAGGAGGAACTGACCCGGATCCTCCGCGACTGCGGCGAGGAGCCGCGGGCGCGGCGGGTGGCGCGGGCCATCGTCACGGCTCGCCAGCGCGAACCGCTGCGCACCACCGGGCAGCTGCGACAGGTGGTGGCCCGGGCCCTGGGTCCGCGGCGGGGGCGCACCGACCCGGTGACCAGGACCTTTCAGGCTCTGCGCATCGCCACCAACCGCGAGCTGGAGGGCATCCCACCGGCGCTGGCCGAGGCGACTCGCCTCCTGGCTCCCGGCGGACGGCTGGCGGTCATCACTTTTCACTCCCTCGAGGACCGACTCGTCAAGCGCACCCTTAAACGCCTCTCCGGCAGCTGCGTGTGCCCGCCGGGAACCCGCCAGTGCGTGTGTCACCCGCAAGCTCTGCTGGACATCGTCACCCGCCGGCCGATCCGGCCCTCCCCCGCCGAGGTGGCCGCCAACCCCCGCGCCCGCTCCGCCGGTCTGCGCGTCGCCCAGCGGAGGGGAGCGTGAGAATCGCCGGCTACCGACCTCGCAACACCTACCTGCAGCGCCAGCTCGACCATCGCTGGCACCGCTGGCTGCTCTGGTGCGCCCTCGGAGCCGGGGGGCTGGCGGTCGTCCTGGGAGGGATCGTCGGGCCGCGCCAGACCACGGTGCGGTTGCGCTACGAGATCGCTCAGATCAAGAGCGAGGTCGACGCCCTCGAGCGTGAGCGTCGCGCCCTCCTCTTGCAGCTCGAGAGCGAGACCTCGCCCAACGCCCTCGCCCCCCGCGCCGCCGATCTCGGCCTGGCGGCGGTTCCTCCCGACCGACTCCTCTTTCTCACCCCTTCGGGCGAGCTCGTTGGCCAGAATCCGGAAAACTCAAAACCGCTCGCCTCCCCCACGGGACGTGACTGATGCTGCCCGCCTCCCGACTCCGTCTGCTGGTTGTCCTGCTCGCCGGGTGGGCGACCATCGTGTGGCTGCGTCTCGGCTTCGTGCAGCTGGTCAGTCACCGGGAGTGGGCGGAGATAGCGGCGCGGCAACGCGAGGCAACCATCGAGGTGGAGGAGCCGCGGGGGGAGATCCTCTCCGCCGACGGGCGCATCCTGGCGGGGTCGCTGGAGCGCGTTTCGGTCTACGCCAACCCCGCCCGCATCCCCCGCGAGCGCTGGGAGGAGCTGGCCGGGAAGCTGTCGGCGATCGTCGGACTCGAGGCCGAGGACATCCTGCGGCGCTTCGCGGCGCGCGATCGCTTCTTCTTCCTGGCGAAGAACCTCGATCCGGCGATCACGGAAGGTGTCGACCGGCTGCGCGTGCGGGGCCTCGGCGTGATGCGCACCCAACGCCGCATCCACCCCCACGGTCCCCTGGCTGCCGCGGTGCTGGGGTTCGTGAACGGCGAAGGCGTCGGCCAGGCGGGCCTGGAGAAGGCGTACGACCGGACCCTCGCCGGCACCCCCTCGGTGTACCGATTGCTGCGCGACGGCAAGAGCATCCCCACCCCCCTGGACCTGCGCCTGGAGCAGCCTGGTCGCCCCGGTTTGTCGCTTCAGCTCACCCTGGACACGAGGATCCAGGCCGCCGTGGAGGAGGAGTTGTCGGCGACCCTGGCGAGCATTGGTGGTCGCGGCGCCTCCGCGGTGGTCATGGACCCCGCCACCGGCGCCGTGCTGGCCCTTGCCTCCCTGCCGTCGTTCCACCCCGACGCCCCCGGCGCCTCACCCCCCGAAACGTGGCGCAACCGCGCCGTCGAGGACGCCAGTGAACCGGGTTCGTCCTTCAAACCCATCATCGTCGCCGCCGCCCTGGCCGGCGGCGGGTTTCGCTCCACCGACCTCATCGACTGTTCCGGCGGCGGCGTGCAGGTGGCCGGGGTGTTCATGCGCGACCACGCACGCTACGGGATGCTGAGCGTGCGCGAGGTCATCGCCTTTTCCTCCAACGCCGGCTCCATCCGCATCGCCCAGCGACTCTCTCCCGCCTTACTGGACACGACGATCCGGGACCTGGGCTTCGGAGCGCCCACCGGCATCGAGCTGCCGGGAGAAACCCGCGGCCTGCTGCTGCCGTCCGAGCGCTGGTCGGCGCTTTCCCGCGCCGGCCTCGCCCTCGGCCAGGAGCTCACCGCCTCGCCGCTGCAGCTCGCCCGTGCCTACGCCGTCTTCGCCAACGGCGGATACCTGGTGCAGCCGAGGCTGGTGCGCGCCACCCTGGATGAATCCGGCGCAGTGGTGACCCCCGCTCGGGTAGAAGCGCCCCGACGGGTTCTCCCTTCGGAGGTGGCGCAGCAGATCACGGCGATGCTCGCTGCGGTGGTGGAGGAAGGCACCGGCAAGCGGGCCCGTCTCGCCTCCTACTCCACCGCCGGCAAGACGGGCACGGCGCAGAAGGCGGTGGGGGGCGTGCTCCGCTCGGGCCGCCACGTGGCCTGGTTTGCCGGCTTCTTCCCCTTGCCTCGGCCGCGCGCCGTCATCGTCGTCTGCATCGACGAACCGCGCTCCACCTACTGGGCCTCGGAAGTGGCCGCACCCACTTTCGGGCGCATCGCCGAGCGCCTGGTCACCATCATGGGCCTCCCCCCCAGCGAGGCGGTGCGCCTGTGACCCTCGCCCAGCTGGCCGCCGCCTGTGGTGCGGAGCTGCGCGGGGACGGTGGCCTCGTCGCCACGGGCATCACTCACCGGGCGCAGGACGCCGCCCCTGGCCTGGTGTTTGCCGCCCTGCCCGGACAGCGCCACCATGGTCTCGAGTTCCTCGGCGAGGCCCTGGCCCGGGGTGCCGTCGCCGTGCTGTCGGACCGCGACCCGGGTGCCCCCTTCCCCTGGCTCAAGTCTCCCAATCCCCGCCGCGCCACCGCTCTGGCGGCCTGGGCACTGGCCGGCCACCCCCAGCGGCGCCTGCGGCTGGCGGGGGTCACCGGCACCAACGGCAAGAGCACCGTCGTCGATCTGATCGCCCGCATCGCCTCGGCCGCCGGGATGGTCAGCGGGTCCTTCACCACCATTGCCTATTCCCTGCCCCACCGCTCCGTGGCTGCCACCAACACCACCCCCGAGGCCACCGTGCTGGCACCCCTCCTCGCCGAACTGGTCGACAATGGCGGCAGGCTCGCAGCGGTGGAGATCTCCTCCCACGCGCTGGCGTTGGACCGCGTGGCCGGGCTCGAGCTCGACGTGGCGGTGTGGACCAACGTCAGCCGCGATCACCTGGACTTCCACCGCACCATGGAGGAGTACGTCGCCGCCAAGCATCACCTGGAGACGTACCTGAGGAGCGAACCGCGCGGCCGTCGGGTGGTCAACGGCGACGATCCCCACCTCGCGCCGCTGCGTGCCCGCCCGCGGAGCGGTGATCTGACCTTCGGACTGGATGGGGAAAACCACGTCACCGCAAGGGTCTCCCGCCAGTCCCTGGAGGGGAGCCTGTTCACCCTCCAGACCCCGGTCGGACAGGTGGACGTCTCGCTTCCCCTCGTCGGCGCCCACAACATCCTCAACGCTCTGGCGGCGGCGGCGGCCGCCCTGACCCTTGGTTTTCCGCTGTCGGCAATCCACACCGGCCTGACCACCGCGCGACCGCTGCCGGGGCGGCTGGAGCTGGTCACCACCACGCCGTGCCCGGTCCTGGTGGACTACGCCCACACCCCCGACGCCCTCACCAAGGTACTGGGAACTCTCCGCGAAATCACCAAGGGGCGAATCATCGCGGTGTTCGGCGCCGGCGGTGACAAGGACCAGGGCAAGCGGGGTCCGATGGGGGAGACGGTGGGGCGGCTGGCGGACGTTCCCATCGTCACCTCCGACAACCCGCGCTCGGAGGACCCGCAGGCGATCATTGCCGCGGTCATGGAGGGGGTGCGCCGCTCGGGCAACCCGCGGGCGCTCGCCATCCCCGACCGGCGGGAGGCGATCGCCGCCGCCCTGGCCATGGCCGATGCCCGCTGCGTGGTGCTCATCGCCGGCAAGGGGCACGAGACCACCCAGACCTTCGCCAACCACTCGATCCCCTTCGACGACCGACAGGTGGCCCGGGAGCTGGCGCACCGGAGGCGGGGATGATGCGCCGCACCGTAGCCGCCCTGGCCCGCCTCACCGCCGCCCGGCTGGCGGGCGATGACCGCGTGCAGGTGACGGGCATCGCCATCGACTCCCGCGAGGTGCGCCCCGGCAACCTCTTCGTGGCCCTCCCCGGCGCCCATGTGGACGGCCATGACTTCGTGGCCGACGCCGAGGCGCGAGGAGCCGCCGCCGTCCTGGTCTCTCGTTCTGTCCGGACGAGCCTCCCGCTGCTGCTGGTCGAGGACACCCTCGCGGCCCTGCATTGCCTCGCAGCGGCGGAGCGCCTGCCCCCGCAGTTCAAGCTCGTCGGTATCACCGGCTCGGTGGGCAAGACCACCACCAAGGAATTCCTGGCGGCGCTGCTGGCCACCACCTACCCCACCGGCAGCTCCCGGGGCAGCCGCAACTCCCAGGCGGGCCTGCCGGCGGAGATCTGCAACCAGCCCGACGACATCGCCTGGATGGTGGCGGAGATGGGGATGAACCACGCCGGCGAGCTGGACCGGCTGGGGGCCGTGGCGAGGCCCGACGCCATGCTCTACACAGTCATCGCCCCGGTTCACATCGAGTTCTTCGGCACCCTCGAAAGGATCGCCGAGGCCAAGGCGGAGGTCCTGCCCCACCTGCGCCCGGAAGGCGTGCTGGTGCTCAACGCCGCCGATCCCTTCGCGCCCTTCTTCGCCTCCCGCTTCTGCGGCCGGGTGGTGCGCTACGGCGTGCCGGGAGAGAGCGACCTGTGGCTGGAGAACTACCAGGGGGCCGGCCTGCGCGGCGCCAGCTTCATCCTGCGCTCGCCCACCGCCGCGGTGGAGATCGTCTGGCATCTGGCTGGCCGACACCAGGCCGATAACCTGGTGGCGGCGGCCGCCTGCGCCATGGCCCTGGGGGTGCCCTCGGAGCAGATCCCCGCCGCGGCACGGTCGCTCGAGCCCGCCCCGCGGCGCGGGCAGATCCACGAGCTGCCCGGGGGAGTCACCGTGGTGGACGACTCCTACAACGCCTCGCCGGTGGCGGTGGAGGCGGCGCTCGCCCTGCTGGCCGAGACCTCGGGGCGGCGCATCGCGGTGCTGGGGGAGATGCGCGAGCTGGGGGAGGCCACCACCGAGCTGCACCGCCGCGTCGGTCGGGCGGCGGCCCGGGCCGCCGACCTCCTGATCACCGTGGGGGGCGAGCCGTCCCGGGCCATGGCCGCGGCGGCGGCGGGCATCGAGGTCCACTGCACCGCCGATGCCATGGCCGCCGCCGAGCTCCTCCGCCCCCTGCTGCGGCCGGGGGACGTGGTGCTGGTCAAGGGCTCCCGGGGGGTGGCGCTGGATCGGGCGGTGGACCTGCTGCTGGGAAAGGTGGCCTGAATGCTGTACTGGCTCCTGTACGAGATGCACACCCTCTGGAGCCCGCTGAACGTGTTCCGCTACATCACTTTCCGCGCCGCCCTGGCGATCGTGACGGGGCTCGCCATCGGCCTCGTGCTGGGGCCCCCGATGATCCGCGCCCTGCGCCGCCTGCACATCGGCCAGGCGATCCGCGAGGAGGGACCCTCCTCCCACCAGGCCAAGGCCGGCACCCCAACCATGGGGGGACTGCTCATCCTGGCCGCGGTGGTGGTGCCGATCCTGCTGTGGGGGGATCTCACCGAGCCCTGGGTGTGGGTGATCACCGCCACCACCCTGGCCTTCGGCGGCATCGGCTTCCTGGATGACTACCTCAAGGTACGGCGAGGGAAGAACCTCGGGTTGCGAGCCGCGGAGAAGATGGCCCTGCAAATCGTTGCCGCACTGGCAGCAGGCACAGCCATCCGGCTGGTGGCCGGCAACGCCCCCCACGCCGGGTCGCTGGCGGTGCCGTTCTTCAAGGACATCTCCCTGGATTTCGGCTGGGCCTACATTCCCTTCCTCGCCCTGGTGCTGGTTGCCTCCTCCAACGCCGTCAATCTCACCGACGGCCTCGATGGCCTGGCCATCGGCTCCATGCTCATCGCCACCGCGACCTACTCGATCTTCGCCTACCTGGCCGGTCACTCGCGGCTGGCCCAGTACCTGCAGATCCCGGCGGTGACCGGCGCCGGGGAGGTGACCGTGTTCCTCGCTTCCCTGGGCGGGGCGGGGCTCGCCTTCCTGTGGTTCAACTGCCACCCGGCGCAGGTGTTCATGGGGGACGTGGGTTCCCTGGCCCTGGGGGCGGCGATTGGCTGCGCCGCCGCCATCTGCAAGCAGGAGTTGCTGCTGGTGGTGGTGGGCGGGTTGTTCGTGATGGAGGCCGGCTCGGTCATCCTCCAGGTGGCGTCGTTCAAGCTGCGCGGCAAGCGCATCTTTCGCATGGCTCCCCTGCACCATCACTTCGAGCTGGCCGGGTGGGCCGAGACCCAGGTGGTGGTGCGCTTCTGGATCATCGCCGCGATGTTCTCCCTCATGGGGCTGGCGACGTTGAAACTGCGATGACGAGCTCGCCGCCCCTCCGCGCCCTGGTGGTGGGCCTGGCAACCTCGGGGCAGGGCGCTGCCCGCCTCCTCGCCGCCCAGGGGTACCTGGTGCGCGCCAACGACCGCGCCAGCGCCGAGGAGCTGGCCCTGCCGCCCGCCGCCCTCCCGCCGGGGAGCGAGCTGGTGCTGGGCGGCCACCCGCTGGAGGCGCTGGAGGGAGTCAGTCTGGTGGTGGTCTCCCCCGGGGTGCCCTGGGAGCTGCCCCTGCTGGCGGAGGCGCGGCGCCGCGGCCTCGAGGTCATCGCCGAGGTGGAGCTGGCGTGGCGCTCCCTGGCCGCCGTTCCCCTGGTGGGCGTGACCGGCTCCAACGGCAAGAGCACCGTCACCGCCATGCTCGGGGGCATCCTCGAGCGGGCCGGCCGGCGCACCGGGGTGGGCGGCAACATCGGCCGGGCCGCCAGCCAGCTGGCCCTGGAGGGGGGGTGGCAGGCGCTCGTCCTGGAGCTGTCCTCCTTCCAGCTGGAGGGGTGCACCACCTTGCGTCCCCGGGTGGGGGTCTTCCTCAACCTCTCCCAGGACCACCTGGACCGCCACCCCGACATGCGGGCGTATTTGGCCGCCAAGGCGCGGCTGTTCGCCTGCCAGAACAGCGACGACTGGGCGATCCTCAACGCCGACGACCCGGTGGTGCGCTCCCTGGCCACCCCCGGAGGAGTGGCGAGATTCTCGCTGCACGACCCCCACGCCGAGGCCCATCGGGCCGGGGAGCGGCTGGTGGTGGACGGCGTCACCCTCATGGGGCGCCATGACCTCCCCCTGCTGGGCGACCACAACGTCGCCAACGCCCTCGCCGCCGCCCTCGCCGCCACCCGCTTCGGCATCTCGCCCACGGTCATTGCCGACGCCCTGGCCAGCTTTCCCGGGCTGCCCCACCGGCACCAACTGGTGGCGCAGGCGCGCGGCGTGCGCTGGGTGGACGACTCCAAGGGGACCAACGTGGGAGCCACCGCGGCCGGCCTGGCCGGCTACCCCGCCGGGACGATCCACCTCATCCTGGGGGGCCTGGGCAAGGGGCAGGACTTCACCCCCCTGCGCGAGGCGGTGGCCGGGCGGGTGGCGCGGGCGTACCTCATCGGGGTGGCGGCGGCCGAGATCGCGGCGGCCCTGGCCGACGTCGTCCCGGTGGAGGAGTGCGGCACGCTGGAGAACGCCGTCCTGCGCGCCGCCACCCGGGCACTACCCGGCGACACGGTGCTCCTCTCCCCCGCCTGCGCCTCCTTCGACCAGTTCCGGGATTACGCCCACCGCGGGGACGAGTTCGCCCGCCTGGCCCGGGAGGTGGAGTGATGCCTCGCCGCCGCGTCCTGGACTACCGGCTCATCGCCGCCACCATGGTTGCCGCCACCTTGGGGGTGCTGCTGGTGGCCAGCGCCTCGGGCCCCCTGGCGCGCGACTACTACCGCCTGCCGGAGTGGGACTTCGCCTGGCGTCAGGGCATCGCGGTGGTGCTGGGGGTGGCCGCCATGCTGGCCGCCACCTTTGCCCCCCTGGAGCGGCTCACCTCCCTGCGGGTCGCCGTGCCCCTCCTTCTGCTCACCTGGATCGCCCTGGCCGCGGCGTACTTTCAGCCCGAGGTGGCCAACACCCACCGCTGGCTCCGCCTGCCCATCGGGTCGGTGCAGCCGTCGGCGTTCGCCAAGGTGGCCCTGCCGCTGGCGCTCGCCGCCTGGCTGGCCTGGTGCCGCCGCGAACGCCTCCGGCCCGCCGTTTCCTTCGGCGTGGCCCTGGCGGCCGTGGCCCTGACCGTCGGCCTGGTGCTGTTCGAGCCGGACCTGGGCTCGGCGATGCTGCTGGCCGCCGCTGCCGTGGCCATCTTGTGGCTTGCCGAAGTGCCGGCCAAGCCCCTGCTGGCCACCGGCCTGGTGGCCGCCTCCGGGTTTGCTGCCGCCGTGGCGCTGGCGCCCTACCGGCTGGAGCGGGTGAAGGCCTTCTTTGGCGCCGGTTCCTTTCAAGTGCAGCAGTCACTGATCGCCCTGGGCAGCGGCGGCCTGCTGGGGCGCGGGCCGGGCAAGAGCGTGCAGAAGCTCTTCTTCCTGCCCCAGCCCCACTCCGATTTCCTCTTCGCCATCGCCGGCGAGGAGTTGGGGTTTTTGGGCGCCACCGGCATCATGCTGTTGCTGGGCGTCATCGTCGTCGCCGGGCTGCGCGCCGCGCGCCGGGCGCCCACCTTGGCGGCCGCCCTGCTGGCCGCCGGCCTCACCACCACCCTCGCCGTGCAGGCCCTGCTCAACCTGTCCGTCTGCCTCAACCTCCTGCCCGCCAAGGGCCTGCCCCTGCCGCTGATGTCCGCCGGCGGCTCCGACGTGTTGCTGACCATGGTGGCCATCGGCGTGCTGCTCAACATCGGCAAGGAGGGGGCGTGATGCGGTTCCTGGTTGCCGGTGGTGGCACGGGCGGGCACCTCTTCCCGGGGCTGGCGGTGGCGCAGGAGCTGAAGGCAGCAGGACACGCCGTCCTCTGGCTGGGGGCGCGGCGCGGCCTGGAGGCCGAGCGGGTACCCGCCGAGGGGTTCCCCCTCACCTTGCTGGCGGTGAGCGGAGCGGTGGGGCGCTCCCGCGCCGACCAGGTCGGGGCGCTGCTCCGTCTGCCGCTGGCGGTGGTGCGGGCCGTGGCGCTGCTGCTGCGGGCAAGGATCGAGGGGGCGCTGGTGGTGGGGGGTTACGCCTCCCTGCCCGGTGCCCTGGCCGCTGCGGCCCTGGGCGTACCTCTGGTGGTGCAGGAGCAAAACGCCATCCCCGGGGTGACCACCCGGACCATCGCACCCTGGGCGGATGCCCTTGCCTGCGGCTTCGCCGCTGCCCTGCGTTTCTTCCCCTCGTTGCCCGCCCGTGTCACCGGCAACCCGGTACGGGCCGAATTCTTCCAGGTGCCGCCGCCGCCCTCCTCCGGCGGGGTGCTGGTGCTGGGGGGCAGCCAGGGCTCGGCGGTGCTCAACCGCACGGTACCCGAGGCGATGGCCCTGCTGGCCCGCGACGGCGTGCGGCCATCGGTGGTCCACCAGGCGGGCGCGCGCTGGGCCGAGTCCGTGACGGCAGAGTACCGCCGTCTGGGGGTGGCCGCGCAGGTGGTGCCCTTCCTGGAGCGTCCCGCCGCGGCGCTGGCGGAGGCCGCCCTGGTGGTGGCGAGGGCTGGGGCGCTGACGGTCAGCGAGCTGGCGGCGGCGCGTCGAGCCGCCGTGCTCATCCCCTTTGCCGCCGCCGCCCACGGCCACCAGGCCGCCAACGCCGCCGCCCTGGCCGAGACAGGGGCGGCTGACGTGCTCCTCGAGTCGGAGGCGACTCCCGGCCGCCTGGCCAGCCTCCTGCGCCATCGTCTGGCCGACCCGCCTGCCCTCGCCGGGCGAGGCGCCGCAGGCGCCAGCCTGGCGCGACCCCAGGCCGCCCGCGAGGTGGCGGCGCTGGTGGTGAGCTGCGCCGGAGGTGCGGCATGAGCTTCGGCCGGGTTCGCCACCTGCACTTCGTCGGCATCGGCGGCGCCGGCATGTGCGGCCTCGCCGAGCTGCTGCACGGCGAAGGGCTGACGGTGTCCGGGTGCGACCTGGCCGCCAACGAGGCCACCTTGCGCCTGCAGGGGCTCGGCATCCCGGTGGCGCTGGGTCACGACCCCGGCCACCTGGCCCAGGCCCAGGTGGTGGTGGTGTCCTCGGCCGTCGGTGGCGACAACGCCGAAACCCGCGCCGCCCGCGAGCGCGGCATCCCCGTCATCCGCCGCGCCGAGATGCTGGGGGAGATCTCCCGCCTGCGCCGCTGCCTGGCCATCGCCGGCACCCACGGCAAGACCACCACCACCTCCCTCACCGGCCTGATCCTCACCGAGGCGGGCCTGGATCCCACCGTGGTGGTGGGCGGGCGGGTGCACTTCCTCGGCGCCCACGCCCGCCTCGGCCGTGGCTCCCACCTGGTGTGCGAGGCGGACGAGTTCGACCGCTCGTTTCTGGACCTCCACCCCATCGTGGCGGTGATCACCTGCGTCGAGGCGGAGCACCTGGACACCTACGGCACCGTGGAGGCGCTGGAGGATGCCTTCGTCACCTTCGCCAACCGCGTCCCCTTCTACGGCGCGGTGATCGCCAACCTGGACGACCCCGGGGTGCGCCGCCTGCTGCCCCGCCTGCACCGCCGGGTGGTGACCTACGGCTTCTCCCCCCAGGCCGACGTGCACGCCCGCGGCGTCGCCCTCACCCCCGAAGGGGGAAGCTGCCAGGTGGTGGCGGGCGGTCGAGAGGTCGGCACGCTCGTCATCCGCTTGCCGGGCCGACACATGATCGCCAACGCCCTGGCCGCCCTCGCCGCCGCCCTGGAGGTGGAGGTGGACGCCGCCGCCGCCCTGGCTGCGCTGGCCACCTTCACCGGCGTGGCCCGCCGCTTCGAGCGCAAGGGGGAGCGCCGCGGGGTCGTCGTGGTGGATGACTATGCCCACCACGCCACCGAGGTGTCGGCCACCCTGCAGGCGGCCCGCCAGGCGTTCCCCGCCGCCCGGCTGGTGGCGGTCTTCCAGCCGCACCTCTTCAGCCGCACCGCAGCCTTTGCCGCCCAGCTCGGGGAGGCGCTGCTGGCCGCCGATGCGGCCGTGGTGCTGCCCATCTACCCGGCGCGGGAGTCGCCCATCCCCGGCGTGACCTCCACCCTGGTGGCGGAGGCGGCGCGTCGCTACGGGCATCGGCAGGTGCTCCTCGCCGACTCCTTCGACGACGCCATCGCCACCCTCGACGGCCTCCTGCGCGAGGGGGACGTCCTGCTCACCCTGGGGGCGGGCGACGTCGTGCACCTGGGGGAGCGCTGGCTGGCGGAGGTGAAGCCGTGAGCGGACTGATCCGGCGCCGCCCCCGCTGGCACTCGCTCATCCCCCGCCTGGCGCTGGTGGTGGGCGCCGTGGTCCTCACCGGATCGATCGCCGCGGCGCTGCAGGTGCGGCGGGTGCACGTGGAGGGCGTCGGGGCTCCCATCCGCACCCGGGTGGAAGAGGTGCTGGCGGCCGCCGTCGGCTCGCCTACCCTCACGGTCCGGGCGGAAGAGCTGCGCGCCGCCGTGCTCCACCAGGTGCCCTGGGTCGCCGACGCCGCGGTGTCGGTGTCCCTGGACGGGGTGGTGCACTGCGCCGTCACGCTGCGCCGGCCGATGGCCCTGCTGGTCGACGGCGCCCGATTCCTGCTGGTGGACGACTCCGGACGCATTCTCGGCGAGGCGCAGGGTGAGTCTCCCCTTCCGTCCCTGGAGCTGATCGGCTTCGCTGCCCACCCGGAGGAGCGGGCCACACTCCTCGCCGCCCTGCCGGCCCTGGAAACCGCCTGGGGTGGCGAGGTCCGGCGCGTCGAGCGTCTCGGCCCGCGCGATGTGGCTCTCCAGTTCGTCGATGGGCCAGCGGTGGTCATCGCCGACCCCTCCCACCCCGCCCGCCTGGCCGACGGACGCGCCGTCCTGACGGCATGGACCCAGCGCTTCCCGACCGCGGTGCAACGGCTGGACGTACGCGCACCGGGCCGAGTGGCGGTGGCGCCCGCGACCGACGGGGGTAACCCGTGAGCCCCGCGTCGATTCTGGGCGCCCTGGACGTGGGCAATCGCCGCGTGCTCGCCTTGATCGCCGAGCTGGACGAGCGACGCGAGCTGGTCATTCGCGGGGTCGGGGTCGCCGCCAGTGCCGGCATGCGCCACGGGCAGGTGGTGCAGCTCAAGCCAGTGGTTGCCGCCATCCGCGCCGCCGTGGAGGAGGCCGAGCTGATGGCCCGGGTGCCCCTGAGTCGCGTCCTGGCCTCGGTCGCCGGTACGTTCATCATCGGCAAGTTCACCCGCGCCGCCGTGATGCTGGGGTCCCGGGAGCGGGAGGTCACCCGGCGCGACCTCGAGGAGCTGGTGGAGGCGGCCCGCCGCCAGCCCTCCCCACCGGGACACAGCGTGCTCAATGTCCTGAGCCACGCCTACACCCTGGATGACCAGGAGGGCATCGTCGACCCCCAGGAGATGGTCGGCCGACAGCTCTCCATGGATGCCTACGTGCTGATCTGCCAGGATGGACCCCTGCGTACCCTGGAAAAGGCCATCAATGCCGCCGGACTCGAGGTGGATGAGTTCCTCTTCTCGCCGGTCCCCGCGGCACTCGCCACCCTGAGCGACGACGAGCGCCGCCTGGGGGGCGTGGTCATTGACATCGGCCATGGCAACACCACCTTTGCCGCCGTGGCTGGCGAGCGCGTGCTCGCCGCCGGCAGCTTCCCCTTCGGCTCGGCGAAGATCAATGACGACCTCATCCAGCTCTTCCAGACCACCTCCGAGGGGGCCGAAAAGGCCAAGTGCGAGGCGGCCACCTGTCTCCACACCGACGTGGATCCGGAAGAGACGCTGTCGCTGCCTTCGATGCACGGACGCGGCGCCCAGGTGGTGCCCCGCCGGGAGCTGTGCAAGGTGGTGCGGGCGCGCGTCCACGAAACGCTGGAGCTGGTGGCCAACGAGATTCTCCGCCAGGTTCCCGAAAGCATCGCCCTGCGCAACGTCGTGCTGTGTGGCGGCGGCGCCCATCTGGATGGCCTGGTTGCTCTCACCGAAGAGGTCTTTTCCTCGCGCGCCCGGCTCGCCGACCTGGAAGGGGTCGCCGACGCCACGCATCTGCTCGCTTCATCCGAGCTTCCACCGGCCTCGCCGGCGGTCGCGGTGGGCCTGCTGGCCCACGCCCGACGCGCCGCCCTGCCCGACGCTCCCCCGCTGGTTCGCCCGCGCCCACCGCGGGTGGGCTGGCTGCAACGTTTGACATCCAGGTTTTCCTTCAGTCAAGGAGGTGGCACGTGATCACGTTCGACGACCCGGTTTCCGACGCGCCCTCTCTCATCACCATGGCCGAAGACAGCGCCCCCGCTTCCATCAAGGTGGTCGGGGTGGGGGGCGCTGGCTGCAACGCCATCAACCGCATGATCCAGGCGGGGGTGAAGGGCGTGGAGTTCATCGCCGTCAACACCGACGGACAGTCGCTGCGGGAATCCCGCGCCGGCACGCGGTTGCAGCTCATCACCCCCAACGGGCGTGGCAAGGCGCTGGGGGCGGGGTGCGACCCCGACGTCGGGCACAAGGCGGCGCTGGACAAGACCGAGGACATCTTCGAGTGCCTGCAGGGCGCCGACATGGTGTTCATTGCCGCCGGCATGGGCGGTGGCACCGGCACCGGCGCCGCTCCCGTCGTGGGTGCCCTGGCTCGCGAGGCCGGCGCTCTTACCGTCGCCGTGGTCACCCGGCCCTTCGCCTTCGAAGGAGCGCGCAAGGCGCGCATCGCCGACAAGGGGATCGAGGAACTGCGCAAGAGCGTGGATACCCTCATCACCGTCCCCAACTCCCGCCTGCTGCAGATGGTGGGGCCGCAGGTCACCATCGAAGAGGCGTTCTTCATGGCCGATGAGGTGCTGCGCCACGGCGTGCAGGGGATCTCCGACATCATCAACGAGATCGGCGTCATCAACCCGGATTTCGCCGACGTCGAGACGGTGATGCGCGGTGGCGGCATGGCGCTGATGGGCATCGGGGTTGCCTCAGGGGAGCACCGCGCCGTGGAGGCGGCGCAGCAGGCGTTCACCTCGCCGCTGCTCGAAGAAACCTCCCTGGAGGGAGCCCAGCGCGTGCTGCTGAACTTCGTCGGCGGTCCCGACAGCACCCTGGCCGAGATCAACGACGCCGCCGAGCTGATCGCCCAGCGCTGCGCACCCGACTGCCTGTTCATCTTCGGGTACGGGCAGAGGCCAGAAATGCAGGGCCGCATCCAGGTCACCGTGGTGGCCACCGGCTTCGGGGAAAGCGCGGTGGAGCGCCCTGCCGTCCGTCCGGTGGAGCGGGTGCAAACGGTCACCCGGGAGGCGCCCGCCGCGCCCGCCCCGAGCAGTGCGCCCAACCCCTATCTCCCCGGCGAACTGCCCCCCGACTACGGCGTCAACGTCGGGAACCTGGCCGAGTTCGACATCCCCACCTACCTGCGCCGGCAACTGGATTGAAGGAAGGGAAGAGCATGAGCTGACACGAGCTATTCAGGACCTACCAGGGGCGGCGCGGCGCCTCGCCAAAGGCCACCTCCCGTCGCGCGCCGCCCCCTCCTCCTCGACCCGCCCGCCTCTCTGGCGGGCCTTTTTTTGCTTCCTTCCCGGGGGGTTTCGCTGGCCCCCCTCTCTCACCTCCGCCGCGAAACTCCCCGCGCCCGGCAGCCTTCACCTCGCGGGCCTCCGCTTCCCGCCCACCCGCGGCGGTGACGGTGTCAGTGCCGGTGTCCGTGACCGTGTCCGTGACCGGGTCGTTGTCTCCCGGGCGGCGTGGCCCGGGGGTGTTCGACAGAGTGAACATGAATCCATCGTGCCGGACATGCTAGCTCGCGCCGCCTCCTGCCAGGCTCTACAGAACGGCACGGGGCTTGCAAAATGAGGTGTCGCGGGGGGGGTAAACTTTCGGCACGAGGAGGTGGCGAGGAGCAAAGGACGGCATCAACACCCTCTTAAATCAACACCATACACTCAGGGACCGAAGAGCCCAAAGAAGGAGGAAACCGCATGAAGAAATTCGGAATTCTGTTCGTGGCGCTGGCGCTGGTGGCGCTTCCCGCCCTGGCCCAGATGCCCACCGGGACCGCCAGCGGCCGGGTGGTGGACAACACCGGGCAGGCGCTGCCGGGGGTCACGGTCACCGCCCGCTCCCCGTTCCTGCAGGGTGAGCGCACCACCGTGACGTCGGCCAACGGCGACTTCATCTTCCCGTTCCTGCCCCCGGGCGACTACACCATCACCTTCGAACTCGCCGGCTTCCAGACCGTGGAGGCGACGGTGCGTATCTCCGCCGGGCAGACCCAGCGGGTGGACGCCCAGATGCCGCTCGCCACCCTGGCCGAGGAGATCGTCGTCACCGGTGCTTATGAGACCATTTCGGCCGCCACTCAGGTCTCCAACACCTTCGAGAAGGACCTCATCGAGAAGCTCCCCGTGGCGCGCACCATTGCCGCGGCGGCGCTGCTCTCCCCCGGCGTGACCAACACCGGGCCCAGCGGCAACATCACGATGCAGGGCGCCCTCTCCTACGAGAACCTGTGGCTGGTCAACGGCGTGGTGGTCAACGAGAACCTGCGCGGACAGTCCCTGCCGCTGTTCATCGAGGACGCCATCCAGGAGACCACGGTGACCACCGCCGGCGTTTCCGCCGAGTACGGCCGCTTCGCTGGTGGTGTCGTCACCGCCCTCACCAAGTCGGGGGGCAACGAGTTCTCCGGCTCCTTCCGCGCCTCCCTCACCAATCAGAGGTGGGAGGAGAAGACCCCCCTGACGGTGGCGTTGGCCGACGACATCAACACCATCTACGAGGCCACCCTGGGCGGCCGCATCCTGCGCGACCGTCTGTGGTTCTTCCTGGCCGGCCGCGACCGCGTCACCGAGACCACCGGGCAGACCGCCCTCACCAACATCCCCTATCCGGTCAAGGATGAAGAGACGCGCTACGAGGGCAAGCTGACCTTCGCCATCACCCCCGAGCACCGCGTGGTTGGGTCCTACATCGAGCGGACCACCGACCAGATCAACAACTGGTTCGGCACCATCATGGACACCGCTAGCCTGTACGACCGCTCCATGCCGGAAAAGCTCATCGCCGCCAACTACTCCGGCGCCTTCACCTCCAACCTCTTCGGCGAGCTGCAGTACTCCAAGCGCGAGTTCTCTTTCGTCAACTCCGGCTCGCGCTTCCGGGATCTCATCTACGGCACCCTGCTGCTCGATGTCTCCACCGGGCGCCGCTTCTGGAGCCCGACGTTCTGCGGCGTGTGCACCCCCGAGGAGCGCAACAACGAGAACATCCTGGGCAAGCTGACCTACTTCCTCTCCACCGCCAGCATGGGCTCCCACGACATCGTGGCGGGGTTCGACACCTTCAACGACATCCGCTCCGCCAACAACCACCAGTCCGGGTCTGACTTCCGCATCTACCTGACGAGCATCGTGATCGGCGACAAGGTTTACGCCCGCCTGGTGCCCAACAGCACCTACTTGATGTGGAACCCCATCCTCAAGCCCACCGCGGGTTCCGACTTCAAGACCAACTCCTTCTTCATCAACGACCGCTGGCGCCTCAACAACAACCTCTCCTTCAACATCGGCGTGCGCTACGACAAGAACGACGGCTCCGACCAGGAAGGCAAGAAGGTCGTCAAGGACGACAAGATCTCCCCGCGCCTGGGAGTCTCCTGGGATCCCAAGGCCAACGGCGATCTCATCGTCAATGCCTCCTACGCCAAGTACGTCATGGCCATCGCCAACAACCAGGCGGATGCCTCCTCGGCGGCGGGCAACCCGGCCACCTACACCTGGTGGTACACCGGTGATCCGGTCAACGCTGGCTGCTCGGCGACCAACCCCTCCGCCTGCCTGCCCACCGAACAGGTATTGCAGCTCTTCTGGCAGTGGTTCAACTCCATCGGCGGCACCAACAACACCAACTACCGCTCCAACCCCTCCATCCCGGGCGGCAGCGTGCTGATCTCCGAGACCTTGAAGTCCCCCGACGTGGATGAGTTCGTCATCGGGGTCACCAAGCGCCTGGGCAACCGCGGCCTGGTGCGGGCCGACTACATCCGCCGCGAGTTTGGCGACTTCTACGCCGAAAAGCGCGACACCACCACCGGCACCGTGCTGCTGCCCAACGGCATCAGCCGTGCCGACCTGGGCATCGTGGTGAACGAGGACTCCATCCTGGAGCGCAAGTACAGCGGCTTCCAGGTGCAGGGTCAGTACCGCATGGACCGCTGGCTGTTTGGCGGCAACTACACCTGGTCCAAGGCCGAGGGCAACTGGGACGGCGAGACCGGCCCCAACGGTCCGATCCGCTCCGGCGTGCTCTCCTACCCCGAGTACTTCAACGTGGCGTGGGCGCTCAACAACGGCCCGCTGGCCATTGACCAGCGCCACCGCGCCCGCCTGTACGCCTCCTGGGACGTCATCGACACTCGCCACCACGACTTCAACGTCACCCTGCTGCACCAGTTCTACTCCGGCACCTACTACGGCGCGGTGGGAACCATCTCCATGATCAACCGCAACCCCGGTGGCGGCAACGCGCCGTACGTGCCAAACACCTACGGGTATATCAACCCACCCTCGACCCAGACCTACTGGTTCCAGGGCCGCGATACCTACAAGACCGACGACATCCACCGCACCGACCTGGCCCTCAACTACTCCTTCAAGTTCGGCCGCTCCTACGAGCTGTTCATCCAGCCCGAAGTGCTCAACCTGATGAACCGCAAGGGCGTGGAGATCGTCGACCAGACCATCCAGACGCGCGCTCAGGTCACCACGCTGCAGTCCTTCAACCCCTTCACCGAGACGCCGGTGGAAGGCGCGCACTGGCAGAAGGGCCCCAACTTCGGCAAGCCCACCCTGCCCAGCCACTACCAGACCCCGCGCACCTTCCGCATCTCCATGGGCTTCCGTTTCTGACCCCACCCTCGACCGCAACCAGCGACGCCCCGGCCCCGCGCCGGGGCGTCGTGTTTTCAGGCAGGTGGCATCCTCGCCGGGTGAGTGACGTCCTACAGGTCCACGTATCCGGCGGCGGTGCGGATCTCCACCCCGGGACGCGTGGAGCGCACCTCGATGCGGCGGAAGCTGCCATCTCCCCGCCGCTCCCGCGGGTAGTAGCCGAGCACGTACTGCTCCTCGAGCTCGCGCAGCAGCTCGCTGAAGCCCTCCCTGATGGCGACCGGCGAGCCCGCCGGGATCACCCGTCCCCCGGACGAACCAACCGCCTCGACCAGCAGCCGCAGCTCCTCCTGGTGCTCCACCGCGGTGCGCCAGGGGGAGCGGAGGGTGGCACCATCCCGCGCCCGCGCGGCCTCCAGGTTGAACCAGTACAGCTGCGCGCGAGAGCGGCGAAGCGCCGGCAGTACCTGGCGCATGCGCAGCACCGAGTGGGAGTCCACACCGTCCGACAGCAGCACCACCACCCGCCGCCCCTGGCGCAGTTCCAGATGCGCCAGCGCCACCCGCAGGGCGTCGTTGAGGGCGGTGCCGCCCCCCGCATGGACGCCGGCGAGGGCCGCCAGGAGCACCTCGGGAAAGGTGGAGAACGGCGTGGCGGCGCGAATCCCATCGGCGAACACCACCGCCCGCGCCTCATCCAGGGGCCGCATGCCGGCGGCGAAGGCCCGCACCCCGGCGCGCGCCGCCGCGAACTTGTCCCCACCCATGGAGAGGCTGGCGTCCACCAGGATGACGGCGGTGAAGGGCACCTCGCCCCGGGCAAAGGTGACGATGGCCTGGCGCCGTCCGTCCTCGCTGAGCTCCAGCTCCTCCCGGCGCAGGTCCACGATGCGCTCTCCTCCCACCGTGGCGGTGAGGTAGACCTGCTGCAGGGTCACCGTCACCTCCTCGTGAACGGGAATGCGGCCGGTGCGCACCCGGGCGTGCCACCGCCCGCCGTCGGCGGAGGAGGCCACCACGGCGATCTCGTGCTCCACGTTGTCCCCCCCGAGGTCCACGGCCAGGCGCCAGGGCGGCCTGGCCAGCTCACCGGCGCGACGGCCATTCACCAGGAACTCCATCCTGACGATTTCGGCTCCCTCGACCTCGGCCTGCACTTCCACCACCCCGTGCACCACCTCGCCGGGGCGAGGGGAGAGAATACGCACCTCTGCCCCCGCGGCCGGCAGCGCCCAGGCCAACAGCGCCGCCGCGAAGGCCCGCGGGCCGAGGCGGGGAGTCCTGCGGGCGAGAGGACCCGCGCCGCTGCCGTTGCGGTCGGCGGCGGGCCGGTCCACGCTCACCTCGCCCCGGTGAGGGAGGCCAGGGCGGCGGCCAGCGCCGGCTGTGCCCTCTCGCACGCCGCCCGCAGCTCCTCGCGGTGGGCGCCGATTGCCCTCGCCGATCGACGGGTGTAGTGCAGCCGGGGGCTCTCGCCGCTCCCGGCCGGGGCGGCAGCCGGCTCGGCGAGCAGGGCGCGCGCCGTCGCGGCCTCGCCCCCTTCCTCGTGCGCCTGGGCGAGCAACAACCGCAAGGAGGGGAAAAAGGGAAACGCCGCCACTGCCGGTGCCAGCAGGGCCACGGCGGCGGCCGGCCGGCCAGCGGCCAGCTCGAGCTGGGCCAGCTCCTCCAGGGCCAGGACGCGAACCCACTCCGGCCCTGGCTGATCGGCACAGCGACGCAGCGCGGCCGCGGCGCGCCGAGTCTCGCCCAGCCGACGCAGATTCACTCCCAGCCGCAGCAGCAGCTCGCCGTCGACCTTCGGAGAGCTCCCGGCCGGGCGAAGGACGGTCACCGCCTCACCGTACTCGCCCAGCCACTCGGCCACCGCGGCGGCGCCCAGGCGCGCCGCCTCCAGCTCGGGGGCCAGCTCCAGGGCTCGCTGGAAGTAGCGCCGCGCCTGGTGCCAGGCGGCCTGTCGGGCGTGGGCCTCGCCCAGGCCAGCCAGGGCCTGCCCGGCCGCCAGGCGCACCTCGCCGCCGCAGTGTCGTCCGTCGCACAGGCTGGCGAGGGCGGCCAGCTGGCCTGCGGCCACGGTGGCGCGGAGATGATCGGCATTAGACGCAAACTCATGAAAAAGCTCGTGATGGAGCCAGAGAAGGGGCACCAGAGCGGCGCCTTGCTCCCCCGCCACCTCCCGGGCGACACCCAAAACGGCCGAGGCGAATCGCTCCTGCCGCGCCCCACCCCCCTCACCCAGCGCCCGGCGCTGCAGCGCCTCGGCCGCCTGCAGCGCCTGCTCCCGTCCCCCCCGCGCCAGCTGCCGGAGCACCGCCAGGAACGCCGCCCGCAGCTCGCCGGCCGGAGGTAACGGCTCCGCCGATGGCGCCACGGACGCCGCCCCCTCCCGCCCCACCCCCCGCACCGGGACGCGCACCACCACCTCCTCGCCGCCGTCGCCGGAGGCGAGGACCTCCAGGATGGCAGGCCCCCCCGGCGCGCCCCCCGGCACCGGCCACTCCAGCAGCATGGCACCGCCGACCTCGGGCGCCGGCAGCCGGGTGAGGGGCATGGCCTCGCCGCCCGCCAGGCGGCCGCGGATCTCTCCCTCGGGGCGAGTACCCCCGGGTGGGAAGAGAGCAACGGAGAGGGTCCGGCCCGGCCAGGCGACCGGCCGCGCCGCGGGGGCCAGGGACCCGCTCGACTCCTCGCCGCCCACCTCTACCCCCTCTCCGCGGTTGGCCAGTACGAAGGCGAGCCACCCCTCGCCCGCCACCTCGGCCTGTGCCTCGCCCAGGAAGAAGTCGCCCCTGCCCCGGTGCAGGAGGAGCACCCGTAGCGTGTGCCTGGCGCAGGGAAGCTCGCCCAGGCGCCGATGCACCCGCAGCCCGTGCCGGCGCAGACGCTCCCCCAGAAGGTCGGCGTCCAGACGGAGGAGCACCCGGTCGAAGGCAACGACCCCGCCAGCGTCGGCCAGGGCGTAGGTGACCACTTCAACATCGGAAATGCCCGAGTGCTGCCCTGCGAGCAAGGTAGTGCCATCCGCCTCGAGCCACAGATCGACCCTACACGCGCCGTCCTCGGCGGCCATCACCGGGCCGGCGACCACCGCACCCTCGATGGCGCCCCCCCGCTGGCCGGAGAGCAGCAGGGCGGCGGCGCGCGCTTCCACTCCCCGCAGGACCTCCGGAACCACCTCCGCGGCCGCGCCCGCCGCCACGACCGCCAGCGCCAGGCCAGCGGCGGATCGCCTCACGACCTCGGAGCCGGCGCCCGGGCCGCCTCCCCCACCGTCACCGTGGCGGTCTCCACCGCCACCGCGCCGGCCAGCTCGTCGCGAACCGTGATGGCCGCCTGCCACTCCCCCGCCCCCAGGGCCAGGTCGAAGGTGAAGGCCACCCGCTGGCCCAGGGCGGTCAACACCGCCTCGTTGGGGATGCGGATGGGGAAGGGCTGCTCGATGACCGGCGAGGTGCGCCCGGACGCCCCCTGTACCGCCAGATAGAGCGACAGGCGCCCCTCGTGGACCTCCCCCCGCGGCAGCAGGGTGACGTTGGCCAGGGGCATGCGCATGGCCAGGCGCACGAAGTAGCCGCCCCCCTCGCGGGCCCGTTCCGACTCCTTGAGGAGTTCCACCCCCAGGCGGTTGTTGCGGCGCTGGTAGAGCAGTCCCGCCAGGGTCAGCTCCTTCATGCGCTCGCCCAGGGACTGCACGGTGAAGGCCGGGCGGTAGCGCACCCGCACCCCGGGGCGGCGAACGGTCACCTCCACCCGGCGCTCCCGGCCGTCGGCAAAGGGCGCCGCGTCGAACCCCAGGGAGTAGTACGCCTCCAGCTGTTCCCCCAGGCGCTGCACGCTGCCGAAGCGCTCCCCGACCCCCAGGACCTCGCCCCCGGTCTTGGAGGAGATCTCCTGCATGCTGATCTGCTGGTCCAGCCGCCCCACCACGAGAGGCGTGGGGCCGGAGGTGGAGGTGCCGCGTTCCGCCCCGATGGCCGTGAAGTTGGCCCGGTCCCCGGCGTCCAGGGTGAAGATGCTCACCAGGCTGGCGTTGGCGCGGGAGACCAGATCGCGGATCTCCTCCCGCAGGCCGAAACGGTTGGCCTCCAGGCCGGTGGACATCCCCTCCTGGCGAGCCAGGGCGGGGTAGCGCTCCTCCCAGGCCCGGAAGAGCCCATCGGCGGGGTAGGCGTGGATCCCCTCGCCGACGTAGACCAGCACCTTGGCGCCCTGGATGCCGGCCAGGGAACCGACGAAGCTCTCCATGGCCGCCAGCCGCGCTCGCGTCTGCTCCCGCAGCATCTGGGCGTACCCCCGGATGCGCGGCAGCAGGGTACGGGCATCCTCGAGATCGAACTCGAAGCGGAGGCCCGTCTGACCCGGCGAGGGCACGACCGTGCGCTCCATGGTGCGGAGGATGAAGTCCCGCTCCGCCTCCAGCTGCCGCACCGAACCCCCCGGCTCCTCCAGCGTGGTCAGGAGGTGCGGCAAGGCGCGGGGGTCGTCCTGGAAGCGGTGCCGCACCAGCGGACGAGCTCCATGGGTGACCAGCATGAGGCGGTTGCCCCGCGCCGCCTGATCCCGCACGAAGGTGGTGAGATCATCCAGGAGGGGGCGCCGGGCGAAGGGGCGGATGCTCTCGTCATCCAGATAGATGACCACGTGGGAGGGGGGCACGACGGGCGGTTCGCTGCCCACCTGAGTTCCCGCCGCCGGCTCCTTCCCCTCCGCTACCTCCGCCGGGCTTCCCGGTTCGGTGGCGGCCCGGCGCCGCGCCGCCATGTCCAGGAAGTTCGACACCTCGACGGGCTTCCCCTCCACCCGCAGCTCGAAATCCTCACGTTTGAGACCGGGGACCGGTACCCCCTGGCGGTCGGTGACCCACACCTCCAGGTTCACCACCACCACGTCCACCAGATCCACCAGGCGGGGCTCTTCCCGCGCCGCCCGCTGGGCCAGGGCGCTGACCGCGAAGGCCGCCGCGGCAATCGAGGCCGCCAGCATCCGTCGTCCGCTCATGGACTCATCACCTCCTCCGGCCCATCCAGCACCACTCCTTCTAACTTCCCGGCAGCGCAGTTATTTCTTGAAGAGAGCGGCGAAGGCGGCGCGGGGATCCTTGCTGGTGGCCGCCGCCTCGGAGGCGAACTCCTGCACCGTGCGGGGAGCGAAGAGCGCGCACGAGTTGGCCCGCACCTTGTTGGCGATGCGCTCTCCCACCGGCTTGCGACACTCGAAGCGGCTGGCGGTATCGAAATGGAGGCAGTTGGCGCAGCAGTGCAGGTCGGCGCCGCAGACCCGGCAGGTAGCCGAAAGCTCCAGTTCTCCCCCGAGCTGCACCTTGGCCCCGCAGGCCCGACAGCGAAAGACCGTGGCCGTGGGCGCCCCCAGGCCCCGCCCGCGGGGCCCCTGGGGCCGTTCGCCCGGTGGCTGGGGCCCGGGCTGCCGGGGCTTCTCACGCCGCTCGAACGACCCGCCGTCCTGGTACCCCCGGTGCCGATACTTGCGATCGGACATAGGCACTCCTCGTCATGCTCCCTGACCGTCCGCGGCGAGTGCACCGCGGACGTCGCTTCTCCTCCACCGCCGAGACCGCTTCCCAACGGGCCTGCCAGCCCGCCCGGAACGCGAAAGAGCTAACTCTTGACCTCTTCCAGCAGCTTCAGGAACTGCTCGTAGGCCAGCGCCTGCCAGCTTTCCGCCGTCACCGCCCCGTGGGCCCGCGAGATCAGCGACACCTTGTGCGCCGTCTCCACGTCCGGCGCCTCGTAGATGTCCATGAAGTCGTACGGCCCCAGGATGGCGTAGTGGGCCAGGAACTTGACTTGCGGGCAGCTCTTCCTGACGCGCTTGAGCCACTCCTTGCCCATGGCCGCCCGCCCCGCCGCGTCGTGGGCCGCCTCGGGGGCCAACCGGGTCATCAGCACGAACGTGGGCATCTCGCACCTCCTCGCGCTCGGTTGCCCCAGTCTACCCCAGCTCGCTCGCGGCGGCGCCCCCACCCCGCCCGGGAGCCGGGCAAGGCCCGGCGGGGGAACGTCTACAATGCCTGGAACATGCCGAACCCTCGGCATGGAGGGCGGGAATGGACAGCGAGAGAACCCCAGCGTGGCGGCGGCCCCTGGCCGGCAGCCTGCGGGCCGCCGACGTAGGCCGGCGCGTGGAGCTGTGCGGCTGGGTGCGGCGGCAGCGGGATCTGGGGGGGATCATCTTCGTGGATCTCCGCGACCGGGAAGGGTGGGTGCAGATACTGTTTCCCGCCGAGCCCCTCAAGGCCGAGGCCGCCTCGCTGCGCGCCGAGGACGTCATTCGGGTGGTGGGCACGGTGCGGGCGCGCCCCGACGAGATGATCAACCGCGAGCTGCCCACCGGCGAGATCGAGGTGCACGCCGAGGAGCTGGAGGTGTTGAGCAGGGCGGACGTCCCCCCCTTCGTGGTGGAGGACCAGGTGGCCGCCTCGGAGGAGCTGCGCCTGCGCTACCGCTACCTGGATCTGCGCCGCCCGGCGATGATGCGCGGTCTGCTCCTGCGGGATCGGGTCTCCTTCGAGGCGCGGCGCTACTTCCACGAGCTGGGGTTCGTGGAGGTGGAAACCCCCATCCTCACCCGCTCCACCCCCGAGGGAGCGCGGGACTACCTGGTGCCCTCGCGGGTGTCGCGGGGGGAGTTTTACGCCCTCCCCCAGTCCCCGCAGCTCTTCAAGCAGCTCCTGCAGGTGGCCGGGCTGGGGCGTTACGTGCAGATCGCCCGCTGCTTCCGCGACGAGGACCTGCGCGCCGATCGCCAGCCCGAGTTCACGCAAATCGATGTCGAGGCATCGTTCATCACCGAGGAGGACATCTTCGCCCTGATCGAGGGGCTGTTTGCCCGCCTCTTCCCGCTGGCGGGAATCACCCCCCCCGCGCGTTTCCCCCGCCTCACCTACAGCGAGGCCATGGAGCGCTTCGGCAGCGACCGGCCGGACCTGCGCTTCGCCCTGGAGCTGGTGGAGCTGGGCGAGGCGGCGCGGGAGTGCAGCTTCGAGGTGCTGCGCGCCGCCGCCACCACCGGCCGGGTCAAGGGGCTGGTGGTCCCCGGGGGTGCCGGCTTCACCCGCCGGCAGCTCGATGAGCTGTCGGACCTCGTGAAACCTTACGGGGCGCCGGGGGTGGTGTGGTTCAGGCGCACCCCCGAGGGGTACGCCTCGCCGGCCAGGAAGGCCCTGGGCGACGAGGGAATTGCCCGCTTCCTGGAAGCTTCCGGCGCGCGGGCGGAGGACCTCCTGGTGATCCTGGGCGGGCCCCCGAAGGTGGTCCTCGCCGGGCTGGGGGCCCTGCGGCTCGCCCTGGGACGCCAGCTGGACCTCATCCCGGCGGGGGCGCACGCTTTCGCCTGGATCACCGACTTCCCCCTCCTGGAGTGGGACGAGGAGACGCGGCGCTTTTACGCCTGCCACCACCCCTTCACCTCCCCCCTGCCCGCCGACCTGGACCGACTGGAGAGCGACCCGGGCAGCGTGCGTGCCCGTGCCTACGATGTGGTGATGGACGGCTACGAGCTGGGGGGCGGGTCGATCCGCATCCACGACCCCGCCGTTCAACGCCGCATGTTCGCCGCCCTGGGGATCGGCGAGGAGGAGGCGCGGGCCCGCTTCGGGTTCCTGCTGGAGGCGTTCCGCTACGGCGCCCCGCCCCACGGGGGCATTGCCCTGGGGCTGGATCGCCTGGTCATGCTCATGGCCGGGCGCGACTCCATCCGGGACGTCATCGCCTTCCCCAAGACCACCGCCGGCAACTGTCTGCTCACCCAGGCCCCCAGCCCCGCCACGGCGGAGCAGCTGGCCGAGCTGGGGCTGGCCGTCGTGCCCCGCGCCGGGGGAGGGTGAGGCGTGGCGCGCTGGCGATTCTTGTCCTCCCAGGCGGTGACGCGGGCCTTCCGGGCCGGCTCGCGGCTGTCCCGCTCCCTTTCGGGGATCTGGCGGCTGGCCTCGGCGGCGCGCCTGGCGCTGCGCCAGGTTCGCGCCGCACCGCAGCAGTTCCGCGCCGACGCCGGCCTGGTGATCCGCATGCTGGAGGACGTCGCCCGGCGCCGGTACCGGCGGCTGCCCGTCCGCACCCTCATCGCCGCCGCGGCCGGACTGGTGTACTTCGTCAACCCCCTCGACCTCATCCCTGACCTGCTCCCGGGGTTGGGGCTCTTGGACGACGCCGCCGTGCTGGCCTGGATCGTGAGCCTCATCCGCAAGGATCTGGACGCCTATCGAAGCTGGGCGGCCGAGTGGGGGAACGCCATCGACGTGGAGGGGTACGTGGTCGACGAGGGCCACGACTCCGGCGACACCTCTCCCCCCCTGGCCCTGCCCCCCGCGCAGCGCTGATCGCCGGCGGGCGGCAGCTGCAGGCGGGGCTCGTGTACCCTGTCGCCATGAGCGTGCCCTGGCTCTGCATCCACGGCCACTTCTACCAGCCGCCGCGGGACAACCCGTGGCTGGAGCGAGTGGAGGTGCAGGACTCCGCCGCCCCCTTCCACGACTGGAACGAGCGCATCACCGCCGAGTGCTACGCGCCCGTCGGGGCGGCGCGCATCCTCGATGGGGCGGGGCGCATCGCCAGTATCGTCAACCTCTACTCCCGTATCAGCTTCAACTTCGGGCCCACGCTCCTGTCCTGGCTGGAGCGCCACGCACCGGAGACCTACGCCGCCATCCTGGAGGCCGACCGGGAGAGCGCACGGCGCTTCGGCGGTCACGGCTCGGCGCTGGCGCAGGCGTACAACCACAGCATCTTGCCGCTGGCCCCGCGGCGCGACAAGGTCACCCAGGTGCGCTGGGGAATCGCCGACTTCGTTCATCGCTTCGGGCGACACCCTGAAGGGATGTGGTTGCCGGAAACCGCCGTGGACCTGGAAACCCTGGAAGTCCTCGCCGAGCACGGCATCCGCTTCACCATCCTGGCCCCCCACCAGGCCCGTCGCGTGCGCGCGCCGGGGGGAACGTGGCAGCAAGTGGGCGCCGGAGGGGTGGACTGCCGGCGACCCTACCTCCTCCGCCTCACCTCCGGACGATCGCTGGCGCTGTTCTTCTACCATGGGCCGGTCGCCCGGGCGGTGGCCTTCGAGCGGCTGCTGTCGTCGGGAGACGCCTTCCTCGCCCGCCTGCTGGAGGTAGCCGACCGCGCCGCCCCCGCCGACCAGCTGGTGCACATCGCCACCGACGGGGAAACCTACGGGCACCACCATCGCTTCGGCGAGATGGCCCTGGCCTGGGCGCTCGAGAAGGCGGAGCGGCAGGGCCTGGTGCGCCTCACCAACTACGGCGAATTCCTCGCCCACCACCCCCCTGCGTGGGAGGTGGAGCTGGCGGAGAACACCTCCTGGAGTTGTGCCCACGGGGTGGAGCGCTGGCGCCGCGACTGCGGCTGCCACCTGGCGGGCGGTACCTCCCAGGCGTGGCGCGGCCCGCTAAGGCAGGCGCTGGAGTGGCTGCGCGACCGGGTGGACGAGCTGTTCCAGCGGGAAGGGCTTCCCCTTTTCCGCGACCCCTGGGCAGCGCGGGACGACGCGGTCACCCTGCAGCTGGACAGCACGGCGGCTGCCAGGGAAGCCTTTTTCGCTCGCCACGGCGGCCGACCCTTCTCCCCTGCCGAGTCGACCAAGGCGTTGCAACTGCTCGAGATGCAGCGCCACGCCCAGTTCATGTTCACGTCCTGCGGGTGGTTTTTCGACGACATCGCCGGCCTCGAGGCGGTCCAGGTGCTGCTCTACGCCGCCCGTGCCGCCGAACTGGCCGAGCAGGTGGGCGGCCAGCCCATCCTCGGGGAGCTGGAGCGGCGCCTGGCGGCGGCCCCCGGCAACGACCCCCAACTTCCCGACGGTGGGGAGGTGTTCCGCCGGCGGGTGCGCCCGTACATGCTTGATCTCGCCCAGCTGGGGGCGCGGTCGGCGCTGCTGGCCCTGTTCCCCGAGGAGGAGCGCCCGGTGCCCAGGGTGGAGGTCCGGCTAACCGGCCGCGTGGAGACCTCGGGCAGGGCCCGCCTGGCCAGCGGCCGGCTCTCCCTGGCGGCGCGGGCCACTGGCGAAGGCGCCGAGTTCACCTTCGCCGCCATTCACTACGGCGATCACACCCTGCTCGCCGGCGTCCGTCCCTTCTCCGCCGAAGCCACCTGGCAGCAGGACATCGAAGGGATTCGCGCCGCCTTCCGGCGCGCCGACCTGGCGGCGGTGGTGCGTCTGATCGACCGCGACATGCCGCACACCGCGACCCTCGCCGACCTGCCCGTGGACGATCGTCGCTGGGTGCTGGATCGTATCGTCGCCTCCGCCGTGGAGGACGCCCGGGCGGTGTATCGCACCCTCTACCACGCCCACGCCCAGCTTTTAAGTTTCGTCCACGACCTCGGCGTGCCGGCGCCACTGGAACTCACCACCGCCGCCGCCCGCACCATGGAGCACGCCTTCGTGAACGAGCTGCTCCGCGACCGTCCCGACGTTCAGCGGCTGCGCGAGCTGGTGAGTGAGGCGTCTCGCCTGCAGCTCGCCATGGATGGGGCCTCCCGCGGCCTGATGCTGGAGCGCACCCTCACGCGACTGATCGCCGCCGTGGCCGCGACTCCCGGCGAGCTGACGACCATCGAGACGCTCGCCGGCCTGCTGCGCCTGCTGCCGGAACTGCCGCTGCCGGTCAACCTGTGGCGGGTGGAGACCCGCTACTGGACGCTGCGTCAGCAGCTGCGGGAGGGCAGCTGGGGGAGCGAGGAGCCCACCTGGCGGACCGCCTTCGCCCACCTCGGCGAGCTCCTCCGCTTCGCCCCTCAAGCCGGCCAGGAGTGACGGAGCGGAACCATCCGAGCCCTCAACCCGAGCTGCCGCTCACCCGGCGAGCAGCACGATCGCCGTCTTCCCCAGCGCCAGCCCCGCCATGACTCCGGCGACCCGCGCCACCGCGCCAGTGCGGGACAGCCCCGCTCCCTCTACCAGGGCCCAGGCCAGCAAGATCGCCCACCATCCATCGAAAACATCCAGCGACTGGGCGGCAGCTCCCAGCACGGGGTGAATCTCGTCGTCGAGGAGCGCCCTCAGGTTGGCCCGCAGCAGGCTGCCCGTCTCGCCGGCCATGACGACCCCGCGGTGCACGGCGACAATCGCGCGTAGCAGCCCTTCCAGCAGGGCGGGGGGCGTGAAGGAGTACACGCAGAGGGAAAACATCACTGGAAACGTGGGCCTGTCCCGCCTCTCCCAGCTCACTCGTAGCGCCCAGGCGGTGAACGCCAGCAGCGCCAGCCACACGCCCGGCATGACCCACGCCGATACGTACAGGGCAACCCGTCCCGCCCAGGCCGCCAGTTCCAGCTCGGCTTCCGTGGGCGGCCGTCCCAGCCGCTCCTCCAGGGCCGCCTCGGCGCGGGAGGAGAGATCCAGCCGGCTGACCACCAGCGAACCAGTCGCGAGGCTTGCCACGATCAGCACCACCGCCACGACCCCGGTGCGGGGAGCGGCGGCGATGGACCGAAAGGTGTGCGGCCGGCCTGTTGTCACTCCCAGCAGCGCCGACCAGAAGCTGATCACGGGGATCGAGTGCTCTCCTCCCTTGCCTTCTCGAGCCAATCCCTTCACCGTCACCTTTCCGCTGGCATCAGGCCGAGGGATGACCACGCACCACCCGACCCGATCGCCGACTCCGGCGGCGATGGGCCGGCCACCGCGCCAGTCACTCCATCGACGACCTCAGGATCCATGCTGCAGCCGCCGCTCACCCAGCAGCAGGCAGGCCCACCCCGCCATCACCAGGGTCCCACAGAGGCCCACGCCGGCGACCACCCCTCCCCCCCACCCAGTGGCTACCCCTTTCCAGAGGAGAAAGCAGGAGAGCGCCACCGCCCCCCCCGTCCCCCAGTAGGCCAGCTCGCCCACCATCCCCACCCCCTGGCCGGGGAGCAGCCGCCTGACCCGGCGATCCGCCCAGAGGCTTCCCAGGCCCATCGCCCACACGGCGCTGGCCACTGCGGCCACCGGCAAGAGAAAGAGGGCCGCTCCCAGCTGGGCAGGCTCCAGACCCAGCGCCCTCCGCCCCGCCCACAGCCCGGCGCCGGCCACGAGGCTGGCCACTCCCGCCAGGCCCGCGGCTACCAGCAATTTGGTCAGCAGGTACTGGCGGACTCGCCCGGCCAGCACCACCAGCTCCACCAGTGTGCCATCCCGGCCCACCGCGTGCAGTGCCACGGCGCCGCACACCCCCACCGGCACGAAGAACGCCACCGTCACCGCCACCGCAGCCGACTTGGCGGGAAAGACCGCCACCAGCACCACCAATGACAACGCCGTGCCGGCCAGATCGCGAACCAGGCGCCCCGGGTCGCGCATCGCCATGACGGCCTCCAGACGCAGCAGCGGCCATTTCACCGCCTCCGCCCGCCTCGCCAGAGCCTGACCTGGCGACCCTCCTGCCAGTCCCGGGCGCCGGGGGGAAGCTGCAACCACCTCACTGACCCGGGCAAGCCAGACGCTGGCCAGCCAGCCGCCGCAGGCCACCGCGACCACTGCCAGGGTAACGGCCGCCAGCGCCCCCGGGCCACCCGCCGCCCGCGCCACCGCCCACGCCGGCGCCTCCCAGCCCAGGTGGCCAAGCAGCATCTCCCAGCGATCCAGCGTCCCCCGTGGACCCCCGGCGGTCATCGCCGGGGCCATCCAGGCCAGCGCCGCGAACATCACCGCGGCCAGCACCCCCAGCCCGGCCAGCGCCGCCTCGCGGGTGCGTGGTGCCGCCACACGCAGCCACCCCGCCCAGACCGCGGTGGCCACGCCGGCCAACCCCAGACCGGCGGCAGCCGCGCTGACGCACAGCCACGCGCCTGCAGCGCCGAAATACCCGGCCAACGGCCCGAGAAACGCCGCCAGCGGTACCGTCACCACCGCGGTCCAGGCGCCCGCCTCCACCACCCCGGCCACCATGGGTGGGAGCAGGACGGCGTGGCGCGGGAGAGGCAGTGGGAGATCCGTCGCCTCCCCGGCCTCCCAGCTCAGCACCACCGCCAGCGCCAGGAGAGCCGCCGTCCACCCTCCAACCCCACCGAGGAGGGCGCCCACCGCACCGGGACTCAGCACCCACCCGCCAGCGGCGGCGGCCATGCTGCCCGCCGCCGATGCGAGCCAGAGTGCGGCCGCCAATCCGGAGACGGCAACCGCCAGCAACTCCCAGCGCAGCCGCAGCATGGCGGGCGTCCGGGCATCGGCTCGCAGCCAACCACGGCGCACCGCGTCACGCCACCAGGCCCGGAAAAACGCCCACGCAGCGCCGTTCATGACCCCATCACCTGGCGGTACAGACGCTCCAGCGCTGACACCGAGGGGTGGCTGGTCGCCTGCAGCGTCGTGGTGTGTACAACCTGGCCGCGGTCGAGCAGCAGCACGCGGTCCGCCAGCCGCTCGGCGAGATCCAGCAGGTGGGTGGAGACGACGATCGCCGCCCCGGCGCGACGGTGCTCGGCCAGAGTTTCCCGCAGAGTGATCACGGCATCCGGATCGAGGGAGTTGCTGGGCTCATCCAGCAGCAGCACGTCCGCCTCGAGCACCAGTGCCGCCGCGATGCTCAGCTTCTTGAGCATGCCCTGGGAGTAGGTGCGTACGAAACAGTCCGCCGCGTCACCCAGGCCGAACAGTGCCAGAACCTGCTCCGCCCGCTCGCGCACCTCTGCCCGCGGGCGCCCGTACAGCTCCCCCACGTACTCGAGCAGCTCTCTGCCTGTCAACAGGTTGAAAACAAATGGCGTATCCGGCACGAGGCCAATGCGGCGGCGCAGCTGGGCCACGGCAGAGGCGCCCAGCCGCAGGGCTGCCAACTTGTCCAGGTACACCTCACCGGCGGCCGGCCGCTGCATCAGTGCCAGGACCCGCAGCAGCGTCGACTTGCCCGCACCGTTGGGGCCCAACAGCGCGACGATCTCGCCCGGCGCCACCCGCACGCTCACGCCGTCCAGCGCCCGGTGGCGCTCCCCCTCCCGACCGTACTCCACGACGATCCCCTGTGCCTCCAGCTCCGCGCCCCGCACCTCGGCCTCCTCTCATCCCCCGCCGGCTAACAAGGCTACCCCGTCCCAGCTGCGGGCAAAGCGCTCTCGGGGTACCACGATCCGCCCCAGAGAGGGGTCGGCGATTTCCACGCTTGCCTCCGCCACGGCTTCCACGACCACCCAGTGACGGAGGCGGCGCACACCATCACCCAGCAAACGCCTCATCACCCAGGCCCAGGGGCGAAGCAGGAGCAGGCGAGGGTCTAGATGCATCCCCAGGTCCAGCGCCACGACCGGTTCGAAGCCAAGCCTCCGGCGGTGCTCGAGCGCCTTCATGGTTCCCAGGCGTTCACCGCTGCTGGGCACGCCGCACCGCCCCAGAGCCTCTCGCAAGTCCAGCATCGAGGTGCCGCTCATGGCCCGCAGCTGCGCCAGCTGCCGAGGATCAGAGCCGGGTTTCAACCGTCCGAGGATCATTTCCGCGCAAGCTGCGCCGCACCCGCTGGCGTGACGCTGCAGGGGAACCTCCAGATCATTCACAAACTGGAAACCACTGACCGCGCAAATCAGCCGGCGCAGCGGGCGTCCGGCCGCGCCCAGCCGCCACGCCAGCCAACCCACCGCAACCGGAAGGGAGGCGTAGGTCACGATCCCCAGGCCGAGAAGACCGAGAAGTTTCCATTCAACGATGGGCAATGGGAACCTCCCGGAGCGAAGCCACGAAGGGCAGGGGGCACAGCACCGAAAAGCCCGATGAACTGTCCAGCTCCACCACCACCGCCGGCTCTCCCCGGGGGGAGGGGGTATAGGCCGTGATGACCCCTGCGTAGGAGAGACCGTTGACGCACCCGAGAATCACACGTCGACCGACCGGTGGATAGTCGATCACCATTCACCTCCCTCCGTGATCTCCACGAGCCGCAGGTCGCACAGGTACCGCAGCACATCCTCAACCTCGCTGTCGGCGCCGCCACGACCGCCAACGGACCGAGTCAATTCCGCGATGGACGGCGTGCGCGTGACAGCCAGCACCTCCCACACATGACGGGCCAGGCCAGTGAGGAGGATCTCCACGCCCGTGCCGGGCTGACAAACGCAAATGCTCTCACCCTCTCGGCGAAAGGTGTGGGTGGCCGCCACCACAGTTCGCTCGTCGCCCCCCATTTGAACCTCCCTTTCAGTCATCTCTAGCAACCGGTCCTGGGACGGAGCGATGGCTCGTCGGCCGAGCCGAGTGACTCGTTGCTGCGGCGCGTGTAACCGGCCGCTCGCACGTCGGTGATATGCCCGAGGGAAAGCCGAAAGCGCTCCGCCAGGAGCTGACACGCTGCATCCCGCTCGTCCAGACGCCCGGTTACAGCGCGGCATCCACCGCCACAAAAGTACCGGAAGAGACACCTTGAACAGCTGGGGTCCCGGTCCACATCGAACTTCTCCAGCATGTCGCGCCGCATGAGTCGGGAGATGTGCTGCAAGGAGTGTTCCCCGACCTTGCCCCACGAGAATTCCGGCCGGCACAACGCCGCGCACGGGTAACACGCGCCATCCGGACCGACACACATGGTCACCAGCCCGGCCGCACAGCGGCGCCGCACCACCCGCGAGAAGAGTTCCGTCGCCGGGTCGAAGGACACGTCGATATCCACCGCGGCCCGACCGCTGAGACCGGTGGTGAACTCCCGGTCTCGGTACGCGTGGAGCAGGAGCTGGTCATAGGTTTCGAGGGCGCGGGAAAAGTGGGCCTGGGTCGCCATGCCCCCGTTACCCGATACACCCAGCCGCTGACGTCCGGGGACCTTGGGGCGGTTCAAGTGGATGTAGTCCACCCCCACACCGAGGGCGAGCCGATAGAGACCGACCAGCTGGTCGAGATTGTGCGGAAGGGGAGTGAATGACAGCCCCAGCTTGCCGGTCCAGGCCCGCCCGCGCACGGCCGTCAGCAGGTCCAGGGCCCGCCTGAAGGAGCCCTTTCCTCGCAGGCGATCGTGCTCCCCCTCCTCGGCCCCGTCCAGGGAGACCTGCAGATCGTCCACGCCCATCCACACCGTCTCCAGCAGCGCCTCGTCCGAGCGGGCACCGTTGGTGACCAGCTTCACCCGCAGGGCACCCTGGCGCCTGGCGACACGAACTATCTCGGCGAGATCCGGATGAAGGGTGGGCTCCCCACCCGCCAGGACGAGATGGCGAACCCCCAGCTCCGCCGCCTCCTCGATGATGCGAGTGGCCAGCGAGAGGGGAACGTGGGCGCCCGCGGGACCGGTGGACGGGACGTAGCAGAAGGAACAGGTGAGGTTGCAGCGATCCGTAAGGTTGAACCAGAGTTCCTGGAGCCCCAGCTCTTCCAGCCCTGGCGCTGGCCCCAGTGGCTGCCGGGATGCCGCACCCCACCCCGCCACCCCCGCCACCACCAGCTCGTCGACCAGCCGTCGAACGCTCGGTGCGACTCTCTCCACCGGCAGGCCATAGTGACCCGCAACGTCGTCGAGCAGCACCGCCAAGGGGCGAGGCCTTTCACGCAGAGACCGCAGGATGAATCGACCGGTGGCACTCGTCTTCACCCATGTCACCGCCTGCGGCACGACCACAACGCTGGTGCCATGGGGGTAGTCCAGAACTTCGAACGGCGTCTCTTCGCGAATCCAAATGACGTCCTGCTGTTCATCCGGCATGAGTATGCTCCGCTCCTTTCACCTCCCGCACTCGGGCGACGAAGTCGGTCAACAGTCGTTGGTAGTCCGTGTGATCGGTCCCGGACAGATCCAGTGGCTCACCCCGCATTGCCCCGACCTCGAAGTAGTACTGCGCGCGTCGTACATCATCGGCGGTGAACGCATCGGTTTCGAACACCGGGGTATTGAGGTCGTACCTCTCCCAGTCCCGCGTGAGCAAGCGGAGGCCCAGTTCGTCGGCGCGGCGGAAGAGGGGAGTTCCGGGCAGCGGGGTACAAACGCCCACGACGGCGACCCCGATGTCGTTGTCGATGATCGCCCGGGCGAGCAGCAGCGTCCGCTCCATGGTGGCCAGTGAATCACAGTGGTGGCCGATGATGAACGAACACTCTGGCCTGATTCCATTGGCACACATGGCGACAATGCCATTCAACACGCGGCTCAGGCTGATCCTCTTGTCGATGGACTTCAGCACCCCGTCATCGCCGCTCTCGACGCCGATGTGAATCGATCGGCAACCGGCGCGACGCAGGGTCCGCAGCGCGCGGGGGTGGAGAGTATCCGCGCGGCTCTTGCACGTCCACGGCACGTGCAGCCCCATCTCGTCCAGGTAGGCGCAGAAGGCCTCCAGGCGTCGAACGTCCACGAGGAAGGTGTCGTCCATCACCCCCATGCCGTCGAACGACGTGCGCTCAAACTCGTGCCAGACCAGGGCGGCCAGATACTCCGCCGAGTGCATGCGGTAGGCCGCCCCCGCCATCGCCCGCGAGGCGCAGAAGACACAGCGCCCCGGGCATCCACGGCTGCTCATGAAGACGAACACCGTTTCGTTGGTGCTCGAGACAGACGGGGGCAGCAGGTGAAACGGCGGCAGAGGAAGGCAATCCAGATTCCGCACGAACGGTCGGTCGTGCGTCTGGTGAACCCGCCCATCGGCATCGCGAAAGGCGATTCCAGGAATGCTGCTCAGCGGCACGGCCTCCGGGTGGTGACGATGTTCCAGGAGCTCCACCATGGCGGCTTCTCCTTCGTTGCGAACCACGACATCGATACCGCCGGCCAGGAGTTCGTCCGGGCAAAACGTGGCGTGAGGTCCGCCCGCGACAATGAGGGTCTTCGGCCACACCTGGCGGACAGCAGCAGCGATCCGTTGCACCGCCCCCACCGTCTCCGTGTACGTCGTAAGCCCAACGACAGCAGCCTCTTGGGAAAATGCCCGCAAGCGCGCCTGGAACTCCGCCCGCGACGGGTAGCGTTCGCGAAAGAAGTCGACGATGGCGACCTCGTGCCCATGCATGAGGAGCTGTGCTGCCAGCGAAAGCAGGCCCAGCGGCGGGTACGGGTAGCGCTCCCGAATGCTCTCACCCTGAGAGCTGAAACGCAGCGGCGCCGGATTGATCAAGACCACCAGAGAGGACGAACCTCTTCTACCCATCTTGGCGATACCCCCCTTTGCCTGCCGACACCCCCGAGGGCAGCCAACGCACACATGGCCGGGAGGCCGCCTGGCAGCGGCCTCCCGAGCGCTGCGTCGAGGATGATCCGGGGGTGAACTGCAGTGAGGCTACTGGGCGTCGATCACGGTGACCACCGCGGTCCCCACGGTGACCACGGTGTACTTGCCCAGCCCCGCACCGCAGGTGACGATGATCACTGCCGGAAGACCGCCGCCGACGAACTGGGACATCTCCTCCGGCGAGAGCTGCTGCGGGGTCACGGGTGAGGGATCGATAAAGACGTCTTGACGGGCCAACATCTCTGTGTCCTCCTTGGGGCGCCCTTGTACGGACCTTCTCCAGACCCCCGCAACCGATCCCGAGCGCGCCTGGCGAAGCCACTCAATTTGCACGCGATGCTTTCCACGGAACCAGGTTTGGCCTTTTTCCCTTTCCCCGGCAGGCGACCGGGTGGAAACCGCCACGCAGCACCCGAAGCCTCTTCTTTTCAACAGTTTTCAGATGACGCTCCGGAGTAGCGTTGACGCGTCACCCCTCGGCCATGGGACCGGCAAGAACCGAACCGTTGGTGACCGGCGTCGGATCCACAAAAATATCCCCGCGCCAGAAACCGTCGCCCAGTTCACCACGGCCCCCGGCCTCCCCCGGGTCTGAGGAAGCGGCCAGCTGGGTCTGGAGATCTCGCCGACGCCCGGGCTCCTCGGCTGGTCGGGCGAGCAGCAGGTGACGCAGCCGCGCCACCCTCGCTGCGAAATCGTCGTCGCCACGTTCCTTGCGCTCCGCGCGCGCCAGGGCGCGAGATCCGGCGGTGAGGGACACGCCGACCGCCTGCGCCAGCTCTCCCACTCGCAGCCGCAGCGCGCTCACACCCACCAGCAGTAACACTTCCCTGGCCACCGTCACGCCCTTTCCCCGGCGCCGGGTTGTCAGCGCGGAGGGCTCGATCCCCAGAACGGCGGATCCCCATTCGACAAACGCCGAGACCGGACACCGCCCGGGGTACACCGGCGAAGGGGGCAGGCCCGTCGGTCGGGCGGGGGCTTTCTCTCGCTCTCGCCACCAGGGAAGCCGGGAAACCGGAACTCGCAGCCAGGCCAGTGGGGTCGACTGAGTGGCCGCCAGGTACGCGGCTCGTGCCTCCCGGGTCGTACGGCCGAAGAGTGCCAGGGCATGCGGGATTGCGGCCAGACCGGGCGCGCCGCTGGCCAGTTGCTGATGACCACTCCAGGGATACGAGTGGAGCGCCCCGACGCCCTCCACAACCGGTCGCGTGTGGACGAAGACCACGGCCTGGCGAAGCTCTCCGCGGCGGCGCAGGCGGGCGACGGCGTACCGTTCCCCCCAGAACGAGCCACGCGCCCCCCTGGTGGCGTTGTGCCAGCGGGCGACCTCCCGGCGAAGGAAGGCCATGACCCGCCCCACCACCACCCCCTCCACGCGGAGCACCATGTGGAAGCAACTGGGAAGCAAGACCCAGGCGAATACCCCGATTCGAAAGCGATCGATCGCCTCCCGGAGGACGGAGACGAACCTGGCGGCCAGGGCGGAGTTCGAAAACGGTCGGGTGGCGGGTCGAAGCACCCTCCCAAAGGTGTGGAACACCCCAGTCTCGTTGAGCTCGCGGGGTCGCCGTGGCATGCAGTGCGCTCTCCTTACCTGGCGAGTGATCGGCGCTGAGGGTACCACCCGTCTCACAACCTCGCAACCGCCGCAGAGTCCTCCAGCGGCCCCTTGTGACGTCCATCACCATCTCGTGCGGGCGGCGGTCGGCGGGGAGGACCCTGTCTTTCGGATTCGTTCGACCCGGGCAGACCCCCTCGAGTCTCCGTCGGATGATCTGCCTGACCCGGTCGTCCCGGGAGGACAGCCTGGGTCTAGGGGCGGCGTTCCACCTCACCGGTCATGGGCACGAAGCGCACGGGAATGACGTCGCGCTCCTTGAACCCCCCCTGGGTGCGGGTGATGACCTTGAGCTGCTGATAAAAGGAACCCACCGGGATGACCATGGAGCCGCCCACGGCCAGCTGCTCCAGCAGCGGCTCCGGGATGCGGTCGGGGGCGGCGGTGACGATGATGCCGGCAAAGGGTGCCGCCTCCGGCCACCCCTGGTAGCCGTCGCCGGCGCGCACGTGCACCGTCCCGAGCCCCAGATCGGTCAAGCGTTTGCGCGCCTCCGCGGCCAGCGAGGGGCGGATTTCGATGGTGTACACCTCGCACCCCATGGCCGCCAGGACCGCCGCCTGGTAGCCCGAACCGGTGCCGATTTCCAGCACCCTGTCCCCCGCCCCTACCCCCAGGAGCTCGCTCATCAGCCCGACGATGTAGGGCTGGGAGATGGTCTGTCCCTCGCCGATGGGGAGGGGGTGATCGGCGTACGCCTGGGAGCGCAGGTCGGCCGGCACGAACAGGTGCCGTGGCACGGTGCGCATGGCGTTGAGGACCCTCACGTCCTTGACGCCCCGCGCCTCGATTTGGGTGCGCACCATCTCCGCCCGCGCCCGTGCCCAGCTCTCCGAGTCATCCGCGGCGGGGTTGCCGCCGCACCCCCACGGCCACCCTCCCGCCAGCAGGAGCGTCACGAGCATGGCCGTCCTCCTCACGAACCACCTCCGGCCGCAAAGGCATCGCGGCCCGCCACCACGGTACGCAAGACCCGTGCCTCCCGAAGGGATTCGGGGACGGCGGCGAGCAGATCGCGGTCGAAGATGGTGAAATCAGCGGCGAAACCGGGCAGGATGCGGCCGCGCCACGATTCTTCAAAGGCCGCGTAGGCGGCCCACTGGGTGTAGCCGAGGATCGCCTCCTCGGCGGTGAGTGCCTCGGCGAGGTTCCACCCCTCCGGGGGTGTCCCCTCCACAGTACGGCGCGTCACCGCTGCCCACATCCCCAGGCGCGGATCGGCGTCTTCCACCGGAACATCGGAACCGAGGCAGAGCGCCGCCCGGGCATCGAGCAGCGACCGCCAGCGGTACGCCCAGGCGGTTCGCTCCTGGCCGAGACGAAGGGGCACCCACGGCATGTCCGAGGTGCAGTGGGTGGGCTGCACCGAAGCGATGGCCCCCAGCGCGGCAAAGCGGGGCACATCCTCGGGGCGCACGATCTGGGCGTGCTCCACCCGGGGGCGCAGGCCTTTGAGGCCGGCGCCGACCAGACTCTCCTCGAAGGCGTCCAGCACGGCGGTCACGGCCGCGTCGCCGATGGCGTGGACGCAGGGCTGGAAGCCCGCCCCGCCGATGCGTGCCACCAGGCCGGACAGCTTCGCCGGCGGCGTCACCGCCAACCCCGAGCTGGCCGGTTCATCGCTGTAGGGGGCCGACAGCCACGCCCCCCGGGAGCCCAGGGCCCCGTCGGCGTACAGCTTGACGGCGCGCACCGCCAGCCGCCCATCCCCGCTCACCCAGGGCCCTCGGGGCAGCGCGGCGGTGAGCAACTCCTCGCTGGAACCGTCCAGCATGCAGTACACCCGGATGGGCAGCCGCCCCTCCTCCTGCAAGCGACGCAGCACGGCCAGGGTGAGGCCGCTCGTCCCGGCGTCGTGGAAGGAGGTGAACCCCAGCCCTGCCAGCGCCTGCGCGGCCCGCAGGATGCGGCGCTCCAGATCGGCCGCCTGGGGCTGCGGGATGTGTCCCGCCACCAGGGCCATGGCCGCGTCCACCAGCACCCCGGTGGGCTCGCCGCCGGCATCCCGCAGGATGCGGCCGCCAGCGGGATCAGAGGTCGCAGCGCTCACCCCCGCCAGCTCCAGGCCCAGGCGGTTGGTGAGCGCCGCATGGCCATCCACCCGCCGCAGCAGCACGGGGTGCCGGGGCACGGCAGCCGAGAGCCTGTCGTGGTGGGGAAATTCCTTCTCGGGCCAGAGGTTCTGGTCCCACCCCCGGCCCAGCACCCAGCTCCCCGCCGGCAGTTCGGCGGCGGCCTGCTGCACCCTGGCAATGACCTCCTCGAAGGAGGTGGTGCCGCGCAGGTCCACCTGCTCCAGCGCCGCCCCCAGCCCCACCAGGTGGCCGTGACTCTCGGTGAACCCGGCGTAGACGTGGGCCCCGGCCAGGTCCAGCACTTCCCGGGCGGCTCGCCTCCACGCGCCGTCCCTGCTCGCCTCCACCAGCGCCAGGATCTGCCCCTCGGCCACCGCCACCGACGCCCGCTCGGCCCCCCGGGGCGTGTGCACGATGCCCCCCACCAGCAGCCGGTCCGCCCGCGGCACCGGCGAACAGGCGACCATGATCGCCGCCGCGACCCCAAGCGCAAGGCTCATCACCCGTTTCATGGCCCTACTCTAGCCGCCCGGGGGCCCGACGGCAACGGCGCAACCAGGGAACGCGCCCCGGTCCTGTCTGCGCTTTCGCCGCCACCACGCCGACCGCTAGCGCCGGCACGCGCTTGCCCTCACCTTCTGCGCCCTCTATGCTCCCGGGCGAGCCCGGTGTGCTCAGACCCGAGGCCCAGGAGAGTTGCCATGCCCCACACCTTGACCCGTCGCACGCTTCTCCTCACGGGCTCGGCCGCCGCGGCGACGACGCTGCGGCCTGCCCCTGCCAATGCCGGAGCACCGCCCCGACCGGTGGCGGTGGCCTCCTCCAACGGTCTGGCCGCGGTCGGGGAAGCGGTGGCTCGCATGCAGGCCGGCCTCCCACCGGTGGATGCGGCGGTGGACGGGGTGGCGCTGGTGGAGGCCGACCCCGAGGACGTCACCGTGGGGTACGGGGGGCTGCCCAACGAGGACGGGGTGGTGCAACTGGACGCCGCGGTCATGGATGGGACCACCATGCGGGCCGGGGCGGTGGCGGCCCTCGAACGCATCAAGCACCCCGCCCGCGTGGCCCTCGAGGTGATGCGCCGCACCACCCGGGTGCTGCTGGTGGGCGAGGGGGCGCTGCGCTTTGCCCGCGCCCACGGCTTTCAGGAGGAGAACCTGCTCACCGAGCGGGCGCGCAAGATCTGGCTGCACTGGAAGAACACCGCCTCCCCCGAGGACGACTGGCTGGAGCTACCGGAGGACAGCGACGACCCCGACATTCGCTGGTGGCGACAGCGCCAGGGCCCCCGCATGGCGCGCCCCACCGGCACCATTCACCTGTCCGCCTGCACCGCCGACGGCCGCCTGGGGTGCTGCACCACCACCTCCGGCCTGGCGTTCAAGCTGCCGGGGCGGGTGGGCGACTCCCCCCTCATCGGCGCCGGGTTGTACTGCGACGGCGAGGTGGGTTCCGCCGGGGCCACCGGCCACGGGGAGACCTGCATCCTCACCGTCGGCGCCCACACCGTGGTGGAGTTCATGCGCCAGGGGGCCTCGCCGCGGGAGGCGTGTCTGGAGGCCTGCCGGCGCATGGTGCGCAACACGCGCCTGGACTACCTGAAGGACGCCCAGGGACGCCCCCGCAACAATGTCATCCTGTACGCCGTCAACCGTGCCGGGGAGGTGGGCAGCGCCGCCTTCTTCTCCGGCGCCCAGTTCGCCGTCGGCCGCGCCGGTGAGGAGCCTCGCCTGGAGAGCTCGGCCTATCTCTTCGCCCGCACCTGAACCGCCGCGGGCGAGTTGTGCGTGCGGTATCCTTGCCGGCCATGGAGACGTTGACCCCTGGCCGCCTGGAAGAGATCGCCGCGACCTTCGCCGCCCACCACGACATTGGGCGGGTGATCGCCGCCCTGGTGGCCGGATCCGGCATCACCCTCGCCGTGCCCGGCTGGGCCGAGGCCGCGGAGGTGTCCTACCACGCCATCTTCCCCTTCCCCCACCACCCCCTGGCGGGGCACACCCCGTCGCTGACGTTGCTGCGCAAGGACTCCCTCGGCCTGCTGGTGTTCAACGGCCGCTTTCACCTCTACCAGGGGTACAGCGCCGCCGAGGTGGCCGCCATCCCCCGCCTGGCAGGCCTGCTGGGCGCCCCCGTTTACGTGCTCACCAACGCCGCCGGCGCCCTGGACCCCTCCCTGCGCCCCGGCGACCTGGTGGTCCTCGAGGACCACCTCAACCTGCAGGGGGTCAACGCCCTGGTGGGGGAGTGGGCGCTGTGGCGGCAGCCGCGCTTCCCGGACATGACGGACGCGTACGATCCGACCCTGCGCGGCTGGGCCCTGGCGGCAGCCCGCGAGGCGGGGTTCACCGCTCAGGCGGGAGTCTATGCCGGTGTGCTCGGCCCCTCCTTCGAAACTCCCGCCGAGGTGCGCATGCTGCGCGCCCTCGGCGGCACGGTGGTGGGCATGTCCACGGTGCAGGAGGTGATCGCCGCCCGCCACATGGGGATGCGGGTGCTCGGGGTCTCGCTGGTGACCAACCTGGCCGCCGGGTTGAGCGACACCCAGCTCACCCACGAGGAGGTCATGGAAGTGGGGACGGTCGCCCGCCCTCGCCTGGCCGCCCTGCTCCGGCACCTGGTGGCCCGGCTGGAGGAGGAGATAAACCCGTGAAAATCCTGCCCTTCGAGGTCGGGCCCTTCGCCGCGCGCTGCCTGGTGTTGATCGACGATGGCGGCCGCGATGCCTTCATCGTCGACCCGGGCTTCGACGTCGAGGTGGTGGTGGAGGCGGTACAGCGGGGGGGCCTTCGCCCATCAGCGATCGTCCTCACCCACGCTCACCTGGACCACGCCTACGGCGTCGCCGAGGCCAAGGCGGCCTTCCCCGCCGCTCGGGTGCTGCTCCATCCGGCCGATCTTCCCCTTTACGACAACTTGCCGGCGCAGGCCACCGCCTTCGGCTTTCCGCCCCCGCCGGTGTTGCCGCCCGACGGTTTCCTCGCCGACGGGGAGGAGCTCCTGCTCGGCGGCGAGCGCCTGCTCGTGCGCCACGCCCCCGGCCACTCCCCGGGGCACGTGGTGCTGGTGAGCCACACCGCCCCCAGGGTGGCGGTGGTCGGCGACGTGCTGTTCGCCGGCTCGGTGGGACGTACGGATCTGTGGGGTGGGTGCTTCGACACCCTGGCCCGCTCCATCCGCGAGGTCCTCTACGCCCTGCCGGGAGACACCCGCGTCGTACCCGGTCACGGCCCGGAGACCACCATCGCCACCGAGGCGGCCGGCAACCCCTTCGTGCCTGCCCGCTGAACCCCAAGGCGGAAAGGTGCGTTCTATCCCGCGAGGGGAGGAACCCATGCGCATCGCGTTTGCCACCTTCACACTCCTGCTCGCCGGCGTCGCCCAGGCGGACGATGCCCGCACCCTCACCCTGGAGCGCCCCGCCGCCGGTATCGTCACCGTCGACATCGACACTGGCGTGGGCGACGTGGACGTCCGCGGCGCCGAGGTCGACACCGTCTCCGTGCGCGTCACCGTGCGCCCCAAGCGAGGGATCCTCGATTCCCCCCGCCGCACCCGGGAACTGGTGGAGTCCGTCGAGCTGCGTTCCGAGGAGCGGGGCGCGACGCTGGCGCTGCGGCTGCGACCCGCGGCTCGCCAGGGCAACTACGAGGCCTCCTGGTCGGTGGTCATCCCCGCCACTGCCGGCCTGCGCCTGGACGCCGGGGTCGGCGACGTGCGCATCGTCGGCGTTCGGGGCGGGGCCAGCGTCGATTTGGGGGTGGGGGATGTGACCCTGACCGATGTGGGGGGGGACCTCAACGTGGATGTGGGGGTGGGCGACATCGAGGTGACCGGCGAGTGGACAGCCTTTGGTTCGCTGCGGGCGGACAGCGGGGTGGGTGAGGTGACCCTGCGCAGCCCCGACGGCCGCCAGCGCGGCAAGGGGTTCGTGGGCAGGGAGCTTGCGAGCACTGGTCCAGGCGCGGCGCGCCTGCGCCTGGACGTCGGCGTGGGCGATGTGACCATCGTGCTGCGTTGACTCACCGGCACGCCCTGCTGCAGGTGAGCGAGCACCGCGTGGAGATCGAGGGTCTCAACTCCCGAAACGGTACCCGAGTCAATGCTCGGCGTGTCCGCTCCCAGAGCTGGCAGCCAGGTAGCACCGTGCACTTCGGCGCCGTGGCGGTGTCGCTGGAAAACGTCCCGCCCGCGGATGTGGAGATCGGGGGGGATGAGGTGACCAGTCGACCCGCCGGGGGGATTCTCTTTCGCGCCTCCCCCCGCTGCGCCACCGGCGCGCCGACGTCCCCAACCTGGCCGCCTTCTTCCTTGCCCGCGAGGGGCGCAGGCAGGGGGTTCGCATCGCCGGCATCTCCCGCGCCGCGCTGGAGGTCCTCCTCGCCTACCCCCGGCCCGGCAACGTGCGCCAGCTGGAGAACGAGATGGCCCGGGCGTCTCACTTCCTCGAGGACGGCGAGCTGCTGGACAGGGCGCGGCTGTCCCCGAAGTCCTGGCCTCTCGGCCGGCCCCGGGGGGCTTTTCCCTGAGCCCGAAAACCGCGGTTGGGTTCGTGACGAGAGGCCGGAGACGCCGATGATGGCGGGCGCGCGCAGGGGCGAGGGCGCGAGCCGTACTCTCAAGCGTACGGCGCAGCGCCCGAGTCCCCGAGTACGCCCGCCAGTGCGGCGAAATCCGGCCTCGCAGCAGAAGCCAACCGCGGTTTTCGGGCTGAGGGCAGTCATCGAGCGGGTGGAGCTGGACGAGATCGTCCTGACCCTGGCTGCCTGCGCCGGCGACGTGGAGCAGGCAGCCGCTCGTCCGGGGGTTTCGCGCGCCACTCTCTACCGCCGCATGAAGGCTTCGGGCGATTCTTCCTAGCAACCGTCGCCAGCTCTCCCGCTGCTCGCCCACAGCGATCACCTCGCGGTCATTTCCCGGTCATGCAGGTCAGGTGACATGCCCCCATGCTGAGAACCACAGGCAAAGGGAGGTCGCCATGACGTCAACGACACGGATCCAATACCTGCTCCATGCGGCGCTGGTGCTCGCCTGGGCCGCCAACGCCCACGCCGTCTTCACCGGCACCGACGTCTTTCTGCCCTCGGTGGGCGCCCGCCCCGGGGTGCCACCGGCGGTGTGGTACACCACCATCTGGGTGCACAACCCCAACGCTAGCGCCGCCAACGTCACCTTCTATTTGCTGGAGAGGCAGGAAAACCTCTCCCCCAGGACCTACACCGACACCATCCCGGCGGGGGATACCCGGCGCTACGACA
>Ga0226835_1000252_pt1 | contig 82221 bp, 69 predicted proteins | sample LAC_MetaG_1_FD_163627 | JGI IMG/M metagenome (GOLD analysis project Ga0226835, IMG submission 163627) | Anaerobic ammonium oxidizing microbial communities from anammox membrane bioreactor (MBR) in UC Berkley, California, United States -... | ecosystem: Engineered > Bioreactor > Anaerobic >... | reverse complement strand
GTTCTTTTAGGAGAGATTTTCTCACACTGGTAAACACCGTGCGACTATCCCTGGTAAACATCGTCCGATCATCCCTGGTAAACATCGGGCGACTATCTCTGGTAAAGTCTACCCCGGTCAGTGACAGTCGTATAATAAAGCAGTTTAATTATTTAAACGAATTTTTGAATGGAGAATATGGACGAGCAACAACCTCCCGCTGAGCGGGAACCTCATTCGTATAATCGGACGAAATGTCATTCAGGTGACCCTCAGGAAATTTGTTAATGATTAATTAGCATCTCCGGGGCCATCACCCAGGAGGTGTATTGATGTTGAAAATTAATCCCGATACAATTCTGGCTCAGATTGAATCTGCACTGGAAAAAAGTGATATTAACGCAGCTATTTCTGTGTTAGAGAAGTACCGTACACAGGATCAGGCTGAGATCTTCTATGAGTTGGAAGATGAGGATAAAATCGCCTTGTTGCCCCATCTGGATCCATCTGTTTCTGCGGATATCCTGGAAGAGCTGGAAGATCGCGATGCGGCGGAATTGGTTAGCGCCCTGGATTCTGAGAGTGCCATCCGCATCGTGGATGAAATGGAGCCGGATGAAGCGGCTGACCTTTTGGGAGATATTGAGCACACCCAGGCAGAGATCATTCTGGCAGGATTGGAAAATCCGGAAGACATCCGCCCCTTGATGCTGCATAAAGATGACAGCGCCGGAGGGTTGATGACTTCAGATTTTATGGTGTTACGCCGCAAGATGCGGGCCGCGGATGCCATTCACCTGCTGCGAACCCTTAAACCCAACCGCGAGGATATCTATTACCTCTTTATCGTTGACCGGAATGATGTGCTTTCAGGGGTGCTCGGACTCCGTGACCTGATCACGGCTGACCCAGACACACTGCTGGAAGAGATCATGGACACAGAAGTGATCACAGTGCCAGCCGGGACTGATCAGGAAGAGGTGGCGCGTCTAATCAGTAAATACGATTTGTTAGCCCTTCCGGTCATCAATGAAGAACACAAACTGATCGGTGTGATCACCGTGGACGATGTCATCGACGCAATTGAAGAAGAAACCACTGAGGACTTCCAACGTATGGGTGGTGCATTACCTCTGGAAGAACCTTATCTTTCCATTGGACCATTACATATTGCAGAAAAGCGAATCGGCTGGCTAATGCTGCTTTTTGTCACTGGCAGCCTGACTGGAACGGTGATGCGCTTATTTGAAAATGAACTGGCGACCGTGGTCTCGCTGTCGTACTTTATCCCGTTGTTGATCGGCACAGGCGGAAACGCAGGCGCGCAGACAACCAGTACGATCATCCGTGCCCTGGCCATTGGTGATCTCGAAGTGCGCGACGCACTGGTTTCGCTGTGGCATGAAATGCGGGTGGGGCTGATGCTCGGGTTGGGCATGGCGATTTTCGCCTATATTCGTGCCATCACCTGGGGCACACCGGTGAGCGTGGCTATCACTGTAGCCGTATCGATTCTGGTGATCGTCATTTGGGCAAATTCCTCTGGAGCAGTTCTACCGCTGCTGGCAGCAAAATTTAAAATTGACCCCACCGTCGTTTCAGGACCGGTGATGAGCACCATCGTGGATGCAACCGGCTTGTTGATTTATTTTTCGATCGCTAAGTGGATTATTGGGCTTTGATGTGTCCATAATGGTTTCATCCCTGGTTTTGTAAAACTGATTTTTTAAAGCATATATAAACTTGAAAAAAGATTTTTTTTTGATACAATTTCATAACAATTAACCCAAAATTCTCTGCAATGGACAAACAGGAGCGTTACGATGTTGAAAGTTAAGGAATTAATCCAGCTTAAAGGCAGCACCATCTATTATATTTCTCCTAATACCAGTATGCGCGCCGCTATCGGAATGATGGTGGAAAAGAAAATTGGCGCTTTGCCGGTTCTTGAGGATGGCAATCTGGTCGGGATCATCTCTGAACGTGATATGATGAATCACCTGGCAGAAGAAGGCGAAGCTATGTTGGAAATACCGGTCAGCACCTTTATGACGCGCAACGTCGTTACAGTTCCGGCTGAAACGCCATTGGAAGAGTGCATGCAAACCATGATTAACCGAAATTTCCGGCACTTATTGGTGACTGAAGAAGGTAAGTTCCTGGGGGTGATCTCGATGCGGGATATGGTCAGCACCCTGCTGAAAGATCGCGACGCCTTGATTCACGATTTACAGCAATATATCACTGGCAGCCGTTAGTCTTTCAGAAACCTGCCATCGTCACTGGTTGCGGATAGGCGTTTAACACTGTTTTCCAGCCATCCAATTCGTTCAACTTGCTGTTGATCAAAGGATGGTACATACGGTTTAATATCCAGGAGAGGGGTGTTGTTGAGCATGTCTGCCCCGGAAAAAGTGATTTGATTGTCTTCAATCTTGATCAATTGGACGATCGATAACCCGATTGGATTGGGACGTGCTGGGGCGCGGGTGGCGAATACTCCTCTTTCAATATCATCTAAAAATGGGGTAACCAATAATTTACTTTGCCTGACCTGGTCAAAAAAGTAGAGCAGAATAATGTGGGAGAATCCGTCCAGGTCTTTTAATCCGCTTTCCAATTCCTTGTGAATGATAATTTTTCCAAGGCTCTCCCTGGCTGCGGTTGGTTGGATAGGCGTGCCGGAAGCTTCCAGATGGTTGGTATAAATGACCCCGATTGGTTCCATTATAAATTGCGGAGATAGTTTTTGTGAGTTCGTCCTTTTTCTTTTCATACGGCCGGGGTTAAGTATCCGTTTTAAAATGCAGACACATCACTTCTTCACCCTCTACAGTTTCACCTGTTTTGACAAAACCTAAATCCGAGTACAACTTTTCAGCAGCCTGATTATAGGGGTTGATGCTGAGCTTCACAAAATCGATATTTGGGCGTTTCTTGATTTCAACCAGGATTTGCTGCATCGCTTGCCGGCCGTAGCCCTTGCCCTGAAAATAGCGGTCGACCATCAAGCGGCAAATCCAGTAACTGGCGTCTTTGTGATCGAAGGCATACATCAGGAAGCCAACCGGTGTGCCATTAGCATAAATGGCGAGCGGGATACATTCCGGGTAGACTTTGGATTCAGCGATGGAATACAAATTGCTGGCGACGAAATTGACCTGATCCTGGCTGACTTCCAGGTTAATAATCGACCCGAAATTATCTTTGGTAATAGGGCGTAATTCAATACTCACGAATCATCTCCTTATTCACGAGCAAATGGATTAATTATTTTTACCATAAATTTGGTAAAAAAACCTGCTAAAACGGGCAGGAATTTTCAGGAGTTGAAACGGTATGAATTTATGGTTGCCTTTATGCCCTGTGCATCCTGCTCTGTATGGCAATTACGAACCAGCCGATCAGAATAGTAAAGATGAGCCAGAAGAGCACTGTTCCGTTGGATCCCCAGTTGAAGGTAGCGTTGATGGTTAGAATGACCCAGAAAATGCCCATGAAAAAGGCGGAAACAGGGGTGGTGGATTGTTTTTTCATCAAAAACCTCGCAATAGAATAATTGTTCTATTTAGTATAACAGAAAATATTTTCTATTACAAGTGTTTTTTAGAAAATGATTTCTAATTAGGGTTTAGGGTTCAGGGTTCAGGATTCAGGTTTCAGGGTTCAGGATTCAGGATTCAGGGTTTAGGGTTTAGGATTCAGGCTTCAGGATTTAGAGTTTAGGACTTAGGGTTTAGGATTTAGGATTCAGGTTTCAGGGTTTAGGATTTGGGATTTAGTGTACCGTCTTGAAATAGGTTTTAAGGATAATGTGAGATATATTTTTTATTTCTGTTCTCGGTTAAAAAGAATGATTACGACAACGAGGTATGAAGATTAATGATGTAAAAAAAGCGAGCGTTTTTTTTCAGTTTACTCACAAGCGCTGTGGGCGTAGCAACTGGGCGTTGAGGGCGACGATGATGGTGCTCAGCGACATTAAAATAGCACCTACAGCCGGAGAAAGCATGGCCCCAGTACGCCAGCATTGATATATTCATTTTCATTCTTTTCTTTCCACCAGTGCCCGGATGACGTCGCCATAGGAGATTAATCCCACCAGTTCTTTTTGATCCATGACCGGGAGATGGCGGACTTTTTTCTGCGCCATAATCTGCATGCATTCCTCTAGGGTGGTTTGGGGGGTAACTGTGACGACATTTTTGGTCATGTAACGGTTGATTTTTCGTTCGATTTCGTATTAAAGAAGGTGAAAATTTGTTTTTTAAGAAAAGAAAGAAGTATAAATTAAGCGGATAATGGTTGCGGCAGTTACGAGTAAAAAGAAGATACGGATAAACTTTGTGCTGGAACGCAAGACCAATTTGGAGCCCAGAAAGGCGCCACTGAGCTGGCCAACGGCCATGGTTAGCCCCGGAAGGATCAGAACTTTTCCGCCGAGAGCGAAAAAAATCAATGAAATCACGTTGCTGGTAAAATTCATCCATTTGGTATGGGCGGTGGCTTTTTTAAGATTAAAACCAAGCAGAAACACAAAAGCCATCATCCAAAAAGTGCCGGTGCCAGGTCCAAAAAAGCCATCAAAAAAACCAATCCCCAGCCCAAAGACTAGATAAAATAAGCGGGCAGGCCAACGTGGTTTCTGGTCCTCCATGCCAAAATTTTTCGAGATGAGCATGATCATGAAAATGAGCAGGAGCAGAATCGGGATAAGATATTCCAAAAAAGATTGGGGAATCTGTTGGACTGCCAGTGTTCCAGCCATGGCACCAATGGCGGTCAGCAAAATTCCCAGACCAAGCTCCTTTACTTTCACCAATCCACCGCGCGAGTAATTGATCGAGGCCATGAAACTGCCGAAAGTGGACTGGAGTTTGTTGGTCCCCAACGCCAGGTGAGGTGGAAGTCCGACGGAGAGCAGGATTGGCACAGAGATGATTCCGCCCCCACCGGCGATCGAATCGACAAAGCCGGCCATAAAACCGCCGGCAAACAGGATTATCAAAATTGGGATTGTGAATTGAAGCAAGGTTGCTCCCCAGGTTATCAGGATTGGAAAACGTTAGCGATGATAACATAATTGGGGAGCTCTGAGTAGAGAAAAGAAAATGGCAGATGATTAATAACGTGACAGCGTGGTGACGGCTGGTACGCGATCAAACATCCAGAAAGCTAATGGCAACCCTAAACCGAGTGTGATCCCGGAGATGGCCCAGGCGGAAAGCAGCCACAGGGCGCTGAACCACCAACCAATCAGGATGAAGTACAAAGCCCGGGCTAGAAAAGAAGCCTGAGCCGGTGCGGATGTACGGACCACCCAACGGCCATCTTTCTGAATGAGGTAGCGGTTTTCATGTATCGGTTTGAGGGTCATCACCTGGGGCAAACGATTGAGCATCAGCAGCCCCAAAGGTAAACCGATAATGGATACCACAAGCAGCCAGGCAATGGTCGTCCAGATAGCCCCCAGCCAGAGACCGATGAAGAAAAAATAGATGGCTCGCAGGAGCAACCCCGGGCCTTTTTGTTGTTGAATAATCACGTTTGAATTTGTCATTTTTCCCTTTCTGTTATTGAAGAAGGTTTTACCTTTCCTTTAATATACGTATGGAATCAGGAAAAGTATCAAGGATTTCGAATGTATAGAATATAGGGAAACAGCAGGCTATAAGGAGGAAAAGAGTTTAATAGCTTCTTTGCCGGCCAGCCGGGCTTGAATTAAAGCCTGGTCTGCTTTTTCCACCAGGGTGTTGATATCGCCGCCATCATCCGGCAGAAAGGCGATCCCGGCGCTAAACGAGACGATCATTTCAAGTTTGCCAAGGCTGACCGGAAATTTAGCTTTCTCGCGGAAGCGTTCCATCAATTGTTCAAAATTCAAATCCGGACGGATATCATCGAAAATGATTACAAACTCACTATCCCCATAGCGAATCACGATGTCATCCTTGCGCTTGATATTCAGAAAGACATTGGCGACGTCCTGCAATATTTTGTCGGCTTCCTGACGGGTGAGCATACTCAGCAGAATATCAAAATCATCCAGTTTAATCATCGCGATAGCCAGGCGTTTGCGAATAAAAAGGGCATTCTTTAAAGCCTGTTCACCAAATTCGTATAAAAATTTACGGTTAAAAAGCTGGGTGACATGGTCGGTGTTTGCCAGGGTTTTTAAGATCTCGTTCTGATTGTTTAATTCCAAATTTTTATTTTTGACCTGATAATAACTTTTTGTCAAATTAAGGACCTGCAGGAAAACCAGAATGTAAACCAGTGAAATTGAACCCAACATGAGTAAATCGTTGACTGGCCGCCCACGAAAAATTTGAATAGCATAGGAGATTGGGAGGAGTAAGAAGGAAACCCCCAGAATATTGATAATATTGCGATTGGCATCAATGCGCAGAAACAATGTATTGGGCTGGAATTTGGCGATGGAAGGGTGTAAAAAAGCCATTGATACCAGGAGATACCCGGCAGCGTAAAACAATTCCATGAAGGGCATCATCCCTTGCCCGGATATGGCAAAAATCTGCGCGGTGAAACCGTACAATTTAAAGTAATTAAGGATTCCAACCACCATAATTAAACCAGCAGCAAAAAGCAGATAAAGTGCGGTAATTTGCCCGGAGCGCAGCATAAAAATAAGCGCCAGGATAAAGATAATCAATAAGACGGTCAGAACAAAGATGAATTGTTGCACAATTTCAAAAAATGAAGAGGGGTTAACCAGATCATCCTTCAACACCAGAACCCAGATAAAAATCCCGGCTGAAAAGGTGATAATTAGCCCATTCAGCAAAGCGCTGGAAGAAATTTCTTTACGATAATGCCCGATCATGGAAAGCATGGCAATAAAGAAGAAAAGCCCCCCCAGAACATAGAAAGCGGCCAGCGGAATGAGAAGCGCTTCCTTTCTGTCATGGTAAAAGTATAAACAAAAGAAGATATTGCCGACCGAATCTAAGAATTGACCTAAAGCCAACAAATACCAACCTTTAATGGGGTAAGGCTGATGAAAATAAATTCCCAGGGCAATGCTAAAACTGGCCAGGAAAGAAAAGAACAGGATATACCCGGTTGCCAGCGCTGGAGTTTGACTGAGAAAGAGTTTTACCAGGATTAATATCAAGCCGCTGATACCAATCGTCTTCCAAAGATTGTTTTTGTCTGTGAATTTTCGAATCTGATTCATGCAGCCCTCAGGGTTGATCTGAGAATTAAAAAACAAGAAATAATAGAATAATTATAGCAATTTTCTTTATCTCGTTCGTTTAATCGGCTTGTCTTTTCCCAAAATACCAGCACTTAATCTATTTATTTGAAGCCAGTAGCGGTGTCAAGGTGTGCCAATTTGTAGTTTGTTGATAGGCATGTACCAGTTTAATCAGAGTTTCTTCTTTAAAGTGTGGTCCCATTAATTGCATGCCAACTGGTAACCCCTGATGGTCAAAACCAACTGGAAAGGCCAGCCCGGGGATACCTGCCAGATTGGTGGGCAGGGTAAAAATATCCTCCAGGTACATAGCCAGGGGGTCATTGCTATGCTCGCCCATTTTAAAGGCTGTGGTTGGAGCAACCGGGGTAGCGATGGCATCTACCTGCTGGAAGGCCTGATCGAAATCCTGTTTGATGAGCGAGCGTACTTTTTGAGCTTTTCCATAATAGGCTTCATAATAACCGGCTGAAAGCGCATAAGTACCCAGCATGATGCGCCGTTTTACTTCCGGCCCAAAACCTGATCCCCGCGTTAAGCGAATGCGTTCCCACAAGGCGGGGGACTCCACGGAATAGCCATAGCGTAAGCCGTCATAGCGTGCCAGATTGGTAGATGCTTCCGCGGTCGCGATCAGATAATAGACTGGCACGGCAAATTCAGTATGCGGTAAGCTGATCTCAACAATTTGGGCGCCCAGGGCTTCAAATTGGGCAATGGCTGTCCGCACGCGGCTTTCAATGTCTGCCTGAATACCAGAAATAAAGTATTCTTTTGGCACTCCCAGGCGTACTCCCTTGAGAGAGGGTTCAGTGTTGAGCTGGATGTCAGGCACTGGCATGCTTACACTGGTTGAATCCAGCCTATCATGCCCAGCGATCTGTGTAAAAATCAGCGCTAAATCTTCAACCGAACGCGCAAAGATGCCAACACTATCCAGAGAGGAACCATAAGCAATCAGCCCGTAGCGGGAGATACGCCCATAGGTGGGTTTTAACCCGGTAATGCCACAGAATGAAGCCGGCTGCCGTACGGATCCGCCAGTGTCACTGCCCAGCGCGACTGGCGCCATGTGAGCACTGACGGCTGCGGCTGATCCCCCGGAAGACCCACCCGGTACATGTGCCAGGTTCCAGGGGTTGCGGGTAGTTTGGTAAGCTGAATTTTCAGTGGATGACCCCATGGCAAATTCGTCGGTATTTGTTTTTCCCAGAACGACAGCGCCTGCCGCCAGTAAATGCTGTACACTGGTTGCCGTATAAGGCGGAATGAAATTGGCTAGCATACGCGAACCACAGGTACAGGGGATGTTCTCCAGAGCGAATACATCCTTGATGGCGAGCGGTAAACCTGATAAGGCCGGGACTTGCTCCCCCGTGCGCCGTAGTGCATCCGCGTTGGCGGCTTGCTGCAAAGCCAGATCCGGTGTCAGCGTGATGAAGGCTTTTATTTGCGGCTCCAGCCGGTCAATTTGCGCCAGGTAAGCCTGAGTGAGCTCAAGGCTGGAAATTTCCCTGCGGGTTAATAAATGTAGAGCCTCATGGACTGGTAAGTCAGTCAAAGAACTCATGGATTATTTTCCAATTCGGAAGGCGCGATGAAATGTTGATCCGCTGTGTGCGGCGTTCTTGCGCGGATTGATTCAGCCAAATGGGAGGGGTGAAGAATATCTTCCCGCAGGAATGGCTGTTGCGGATTTACAGCTGCGACTGGTAGAATGTCAGCGGTATTGACCTGCTGCAAAATAGCTGCATATTCCAGAATGGCCGAGAGCTGTTCACGGTATTGTTCTTTCTCTTCCGCCGACAAATCTAATTTTGCCAGCTCGGCAATATGTTCAACTTCCTGGATGGTTAACAGCATCGAATCCACTCCTGATAAAAATGAGAGGGTAATTATAGCACCGCAAACAGGGATTCGATAATTTGTGTTGGTTTTTTGTGTAGGGGTTTTCTATGTAGGGGTTTTTGTGTAGGGGTTTTCGGGTAGGGTTTTTTTGTGTAGGGTTTTTATTGTGTAGGGGTTTTTGTGTAGGGGTTTTCGGCCGAAAACCCCTACGGGGGTTACAACGTTCTTTTTTCCCGGTCGTAGTTCAAACCCAGGAAACCAGGAACACGGGCGCGTTTGAAGGTGATAATCATCACCAGAATGGTGGCGACGTAGGGCAACATTTGCAGGAATTGGTAGGGCACCACGCTGCCAATGACCTGTACGCGGAACGCCAGGACTTCCACAGCTGAGAAGAATAAAGAGCCGTACAAAATGGGCATGGGGCTCCAACCGCCAAAGAAGGTTAATGCAATCGCCAGCCAGCCACGTCCCATCGTCATACCTTCGGTGAAAGTGCCGGAATATACCATGGGAAGATAGGCGCCCGCCATGCCAATCAACATCCCGCCGACAATCGAGCTCCAGTAACGCATACTGGTGGTGTTGATACCCAGCGAATCCGCCGTCATAGGATATTCACCCACGGAGCGCAATTCGAGCCCCTTCTGGGTACGGTACAGAAAATACCAGAGAGCAATCGAAATGAGGATGGAGAAATAAACCATCAGGTTTTGATCGAAAAAGATGGGGCCAATAAACGGAATCTTGCTCAATAAGGGGATGGCAACTCCCTTCAAGGTGGGAATAAGCGGGGGAGAGAGCGTGATTCCCAGAATTAGTTTTGGTAAGAGCGTCGAAACACCTACACCAATAAAAAAGAGTGAGAGTCCAATGACAAATTGATTCATTTTTAGGGAGGTCGTAAAGTAAGCCAATGCCAACCCGAAAATTCCACCTGCCAGCATGGCCACAATGACACCTAAAAGGACGCTTTTGGAATAATAACTCACCAGAAAGCCTAAGGAAGCACCAACCAGCATAATACCTTCCTGAGCGACATTGAACACACCCGTCCGCCCCCCAATCATAGTTCCCTGCGCTGCCAGGACAAACGGGACCATTGACAGGAGTACGAGCCTTAAGAAATTGATGACGATTTCCATAACTTATTTCCTCCTGACCACGTCCGATAAGAGGACGAATAACAAAATTAAAGCTTCCACGATGAAGACCATTTCAACCGGGATCATCATGGTGCGCTGCATGGCGCTGGCGCCGACTTCCAACACCGAGATCATGAAGGCCACAAATGGAACGGCTGCGTTATTCCCTTTGGATATTAACCCGATGATTAATCCCAGAACCAGGAAGTTGGATTGCATGCCTTCAATCAAACGATGCTGATTGCCAGCTACTTCGAATGCTCCAGCTAGGCCGGCGACTGCGCCGCCCAACACCAGGGAGAGAACAAACATGTTTTTTACCTTGATCCCAAACACTCTGGATGCACGCGGGTTAGCACCGGTAGCAATCATTTCATAGCCGCTGGTGGTTTTTGCGGTAAAGATATAAATCCCAATGGCGACCAGGATGGCGATAATAATGCCGATATGCAAAGGTGGATTTTTAACCAAAGTTGGCAGCCAGCCGGCTTTACTGATTGCAATGGTGGTAGGGTGTCCGGCAGCCGGGTCACGCCAGGGGCCTGTGCAGAAATAATCGATCAGGAAAAGAGAGAGAAAGTTGAACAAAACCGTGGTGAGAATCTCGTTGATATTGAATTTATACAACAGCAAGGCGGGTATTAATCCCCACAAAGCGCCACCCACGATTCCTCCCAGAATTACCAGCGGAACAAGCAGGATGGCTGGTAAATTTCCGAACATAATCCCCACAAAGGCTGCTCCAATCCCGCCGGCGATCATTTGACCTTCCCCACCGATGTTGAATTTTCCGGCAGTTAATGGAATGGTAAAGGCTAATGCCAGCAAAAGCAGCGGGATAAATTTTAATAAGGTCTGAATAAAGCCATTTGGGGTTCGAAAGGATGTAAACAGAATGGTTTCAAAAGCCTTAACGACGTTGAAACCCATTAACGCGATAAAAATGCCAGCCGCAACGAAGGATGCAACCACGGCCAGTAAATAAGGAATCGCTCTTTTTACAGTCGTCATGAGATGGTTCCCTCCGCTACTGGTTGATTTTCTGACGTGATGCCACTCATCAAACGTCCAATGGCGTATTTATCAAATTCTTCCCGTGCCAAAATTCCCAGGATTTGTCCCCGGTAGATTACAGCAATCCGGTCACAAATACGCATCAGTTCATCTAGATCTTCTGAAATGAGAAGAGTAGCATAATTAGCAGCCCGGCGAGCCAATAATTTCTGGTAAACAAAATCCATGGAAGGGATATCCAATCCACGGGTGGGATTGTGAGCCAGCATAACTTCAGAGGCAAGGCAGAATGCGCGTGCAATCATAACCCGTTGAATATTTCCGCCTGATAGATTCCCTCCAATTTCAGCGGGTCCGCTGGTCTTGATATTGTATTCCTTAATGTGTTCGGTGCATTCTGAATGAACTTTTTTCCAATCAATGAATTTCCCGTCACTGTAAGGTTTCCCGCGGTGATGACCCAAAATCAGGTTTTGAGCGACAGTTGCCTTAACCAGAAAGCCGTCAGTCAAACGGTCTTCAGGGACGTATGAGAAGCCAGTGTGGAGAAGTTCTTCGTTAGTTTTATGGGTAATATCCTTATCCAGGAAGACCTTTCTGCCGGATGAGACTGGAATCACACCTGCAACGACTTCTGCAAGTTCGCGTTGACCGTTTCCGGCAACCCCCGCGATGCCGACGATTTCCCCTCCATATATGTCCAGGCTGATATCCTTGAGTTTGGATATTCCGTCTGAAGAAATGTAGGATACGTTTTCAAGGGTAAATTTGGGGGTCCCAGCCTTACTGCGATCAAAAGCTTTCCGGTCTTCGGTAGCAAAATAAATGGAATGTTCGATATCCATTTTTTCTCCCACCATAGCACGAACAAAAACTTCTTCGGATGCATCTTTACGTTCCAGGGTGGTAATATTTTTTCCTTCCCTTAAGACAGTGATGCGATCACAGACACTTAAAACCTCGCGCAGTTTATGGGTAATGAAGACGATACTGAGACCTTCATTGACCATCACCCGCAACGATTCAAATAAGGCATCAACTTCCTGGGGGGTAAGATTAGTGGTGGGTTCATCCAGGATAAGGATGTCAACGCCGCGATACAGTGCTTTCAGAATTTCCACCTTCTGACGAGCGCCAACCGTTAAAGAGCTGATTACATCAGTAACATTTACATCTAAACCAAACCGTTCACAAAGGTTCTCAACTTTTTGGGCTTCCTCATCCATCTTCATAGTAAATTTATTTTTTATTTCGGTTCCTAAAACAATATTTTCCAGAACCGAAAAGTTGCTGATCTGTAAAAAGTGCTGATGCACCATCCCGATACCTTGATGAATGGCATCTCGGGGACCTTGAATATTGATGGGTTGCCCTCGCAAAATGATTTCACCTTCATCTTTTTTATACAACCCATATAAAATATTCATTAAAGTGGTTTTTCCAGCACCATTTCCCCCCAATAAACCATGAATTTCACCTCGTTTTAGTGTAAAAGAGACATTATCGAGGGCTATGGTCTGGTCAAAAACTTTACGTACATTTTTAAGTTCGAGGATGATTTGATCTTCCATAACTCTGCTTTACCTTTAAGCCCGGTAACAATAAATTTGATGAGCAAAGCCAGGCTCATGTTTCTAAGAACCGTGCGTTGTCATTCCGGCAACGCACGGTTTGATTCAATAAATACAGGGATTTTTATTTTATTTCGCTGCTGTCTTTAACTACCTCAAGTTTGCCGGTGTTCAAGTCATTAATAATGGCTTCCACTTCGGTGGCTACAGAAGGGTCAACATTTTGTAAGGGGGTTTGGATGAACGAACCAGAAGAGAAGTCCAGTTTGTAATATCCACCTAATTGTCCTTCTTTTACCTTTTCATAAATGGCTTTCAAAGGAATTGTGAAATTGTAAAGGAAGGAGGTGATATAGTTATCTGGCGCATAGGAAGATTTGTCGGTGTATTTTGCGGTCACGAGCACTTTATTCGGAGCTGCTTTGACTGCTTCAAATAAGCCAAACATGCCGAGATTTAATGAACCCATAATGACATCACAACCTTCAGCGATGAGGGCATCTGCCACCTGACGGGCTTTGGTAGGATCATTGAAGTCACCTGCCCAAACAAATTTAACTTCAACCGGTAAACCAGAATCTTTCACAGCCTGTTGAACAGCGTGAGCCTCTGCGTATGAGAATGGCAAGGTTAATCCACCTAAATAACCAATCTTTCCGGTTTTGGTGGCCCGGGCAGCAACTGCACCGATTCCATAAAAACCACCGTGGAAGTTACGGTCAATGAACCATAAATTAGCGGGTGGGTTGGGGAGTGCATCGTCACCTTCAGCGATGAAGACCACATCGGGGAATTGGGGCGCTAAATCAGCAGTTTGGTTCACAAACTGACCGCCATGCGTCCAGATGATGTTATAACCAGCGTCGATGTATTCACGCATAACACGATCTACATCCGGAACAGCCACACTTTCTGAATAAGCTGTTTCAATGCCGGTTTCTTTTTGGAGACCAACGATCCCTTCGTAAGCGAGTGTGTTGTAGTCTGCGTCGGTGATTACGCCAGGGAAAATGGCAGCCAATTTATATACTTTTTCTGCCGGTGCGGCTTCTTGCTTTGCCGCTGGAGCACATTGGGTTGCCAACAGTGACAACAAGATCAGAACAGTAATTAATATGACTTTTCTTTTTCCCATTTCTAAACTCCTTTAATAGGGTATGAATAAAAAAGGGGGAACAAAAAATTGGTCCCCCAAATTACCTGGTAAATGAGTAGCAGAAGAATATTAATTTCAAAAAAATTTTATTTTGGGCCATTAAATTTGCCAGTAATAAATAGGGAAAACAATAAGCAATTATTATTATAATAGCACGAAAAATAAAAATTCAATCCCTAAAAGTCTTAAATTTAATGTTGAATGTAATTCAAAATGAGAAGTATTCAGGACATAAATGATAAAACAGGAATTGAAAATTACAAGCCCTTGAATACTGAAATTAATAATCATTCAATTGGGTTGCGGGTCGATGTCTTGGGTCGTAACTTTTTCTCTGGCAACCGGTCGTTTGAAGTGAGAGAAGATGAGACGAAACAGGGCTTTGAAAGGAATGAAGATCCAGGAAACCAGCCCATCAATCAAACCGAACCCCTGGCTTAACCAGATAAAAAGAGGGTGTAAGAAATGCAAAAATTTGAATTTTGAGTATGCCATGGCAAAAAGAATTGTTCCCATGGAAATACCAAAGCGTGCCCAGTCATTGAATTCCATGCCGGCGAATTCGGTCAATAAAATTTCAATGCCGATATTAAAAATAAGAACATAAGCTGCCGGTTTTAAAACTGGAAAATGAATAACCACTGTACTGAATATCCCAGCGGCAAAGCGCATAATTAAAATCCCGATAGCGACGCCTACAATTACAACCCAGATTTTGTTGGATAAAGAAACGGCTGCCACCACATTATCCAGACTGAATGCCAGGTCCATCAATTCGACCGTCAAAACGGTCATCCAGAAACTATGCTCTTTGGTATGATGATGTTCTTTTTCCTTAGTGGCTATATGGTCTTTTGACCCTAATTCGCTGAGTGCTAAATGTAAAAGATAGGCTGCACCTACGATTTTCAACCAGGGGTTATGAATGATGTAATTTGCCAGAAAGAGCATGATGATCCGGCCGCCATAAGCACCCAACAAACCAACCCTGAGAGCAGCCACTCTTTGGAACCCCAAAGGTTTATCCAGTTTATGTCCAATTTTGGTCATTTTCTTTGGCCAGGGGATGTGATCATGTTCTGGCAGTCTCGAAACCAAAGCTCCCAGGACGGCAGCGTTATCCAGTGAAAGAATCCCTTCCAGAAAAATTAGTTGAATGATAATGACAAAAATGGACCAATCCATAAAAAATCTCCTCGTCGGCGATCAAACAATTCTACACAAAAATAATTGAATAATAAAATATAACACAAATTTAGCGATAAGTTTCATAAAAGATTATATTGAAAAAGATGGTAATTTTGAATAATGATAATTCTGAAATTTTTCAGGTTAATAAGATCGCGGGAAAGCTGGTTAACAAAAAAATGACCAAATATCACATGAATTGTCGGACAAATATAATTGACTCGTAATTTTCGGTTTGCTATACTAATTAAGTGCTGGATATTATTCCCAATGCTTTCATGATAACCAAATAATGAATGGCACACCGCGTCACAGATTTGAGACGTTCGGTATTTTATTGTCAGCTAACCGGGAGTAAGTAACTCAGGTTAAAAAAGAACCCCCCAAAATTATTGTTTAAGGAGTTTGCAAAATGAAATTAACCCCCCCAGTACCAGTATCAGTAGAAAAGATGTCCATTGACGTAGCGGAAATTGAGGGCTTGCTGCAAGCAACCCCAATGAATTTACCTCCCTGGCCGGATGCTTCCTATCTATTGGAAGATGGCCGCACCTTATTCATTCGCTCGATGGTCGATGATGATATCGATCAATTGCTTGGCTTCATGAAACTTGTAATGGAAGAACCCAAAGACTTCTATGATCTCGTTGGTGTCCGGGTTTATGGTGAAATTTTGGCTGTACGCCGCAAGAGACTGAAAGATGCCTTCACACTGCTCGGTTTAATCGACGGTGAATTTGTTGGTTTTGCCAATGGGCGTTTCTGGGATAAGGATATCGCCATCAGCCTGCACACCATGGCTTTCTCACGGCGTGGAAAAGTGGGTTGGGCAATGTATTATGCCAAGACATACTATGCCATGGAAGTGGTCAAAGCAAAGCAATGGTGGTCCACCTTTGAGAGCTATAATGGCTGGCGTATGGCTGGATTGGCAATGGCACAACCAACTCTGCCCTGGCCACAGTACCAGCATGAATTAGGCGGTGCTAAGATTTACCAGGTCACAGAAGATTCCTGGAACTTAACCCTGAAAAATTGGTTACCAAATTACATTGGGAATCAAATGGACTTTAACCCAACCGATGAGGTTCGTAAGGCGAATGAAGTTCTTAGAATGCCCGAACTGAATCTCTAACTCAAACCAAAAGGAAGGATCATTATCGATCCTTCCTTTTTTTGAAAATGATATTTATTGGTAAAAAATTCTGTAGGTCAAAACCCTGGTTAGCTGAAACAATAGCGGTAGCACTTTTAATAGTAGAACAGATGATGGGCACTCTCAAAAAAACGACCTGATTTGGAAATCGATCAAATTGACTCGTGATTTTGAAAATGCTATACTGATATTGCAATTATCTTCTTTGATGGTTGTTCAAATCGTTTTTTCCTAAACCAATCTCTGGATTGATTTTTTATCGTTGCTGGGTGTTTTCATACCCTTATTGGTAGACCATTAACATGCGTAATGAAGACGTCCTTCTTTGAGCAAGTTGTATGAATAAACAACTTTTAATGGATCTGGTAAAAATAGTTTATTGTCAAATAGATAGAAAAAACACAACAGGCGAATGGCATGCTGCGGTTCGCCTGGTTTTGTCTGTCAACCGTAAGGAGGTTTAAATATGGCTGTAATAAGAGCAGAAATTAGATCCGGATCTTATTATGATTCTGCTGTTCTAATGCAACTGCAACGTTCCCTATCCCAATTAGACGGCGTTGATGATGCCGGTGTGGTAATGGGCACTGAAGAAAATAAAGAAATCCTGGCTCATATCCATCTGGACACCCCGGAAGTACGGGCTGCCAAGTCCGATGATCTGGTGATTGTGGTCCGGGCTGCGGACGAAGATACCGCTCTGGGAGCCATTGGTCAGGTAGATGAATTGATGGCTCGCAAGAAATCAAATGTCGATCAGGATTATCGCCCCAAAACATTAGCCACTGCAGCGGAAATGATGCCGGAGGCAAGTTGGGTGTTGATTTCCGTGGCTGGCCGGTTTGCAGCACATTTGGCCCACCAGGCGCTGGATTTGGGAAAACATGTTTTTCTTTTCAGCGACAATGTCTCGGTTGAGGATGAAATTGCCCTAAAAGCAAAAGCTGCTGAAAAAGGCCTGCTGGTGATGGGTCCGGATTGTGGTACCGCCATGATCAGTGGGAATGGTTTAGGGTTTGCGAACAAAATTCGTAAGGGACCCATCGGAGTAGTCGCAGCCGCTGGGACTGGTTTACAGCAGGTTACCACCCGTATTCACCAACTGGGTAGCGGCATTACCCATGGGATTGGCACCGGTGGGCGTGATTTAAAAGACCCGATTGGGGCAGCCACTTTCTTAATGGCGCTGGACGTACTTGCCCGAGATCCGGGCACCAGGGTGATCACACTGGTATCAAAACCACCGGCTGCCGATATTGCCGAGAAGGTTATTCGTCAGGCTCGAAAAGTTAAGAAGCCAGTGGTCATCAACTTCATTGCCCGCAAACCCAGTATGCGCCGGGATGGCAACTTATGGTTTGCTACCGGTATGGACGATGCGGCGGCTTTGGCTGTTGAGCTGGCAAATAAAATGCCGGATCTGACTGGTGCCCCGGTTCTTCCGCTTGAAAAATTCGCACCCGGACAAAAATATTTCCGTGGTCTCTTTTCTGGTGGCACCCTGGCTTATGAAGCCCAATTCCTGTTGGAAGATTATGTTGGCCGGGTGTGGGCTAACGCGCCGATAAAGAAAGAAAATAAGTTGAAAGATTCCCTGACCAGTGAAGAACATACGATTGTCGATTTAGGCGAAGATGAATTCACAGTTGGACGATTGCACCCAATGATGGACAATGAAATGCGTATTCGCCGGCTGCTAGAAGAAGCTCAGGACCCACAGGTGGCTGTCATCATGCTGGATGTCGTTATTGGATTTGGATCTCATCACGACCCGGCCAGCGAATTAGGCCCGGCTGTGGCAAAAGCCAAAGCAATCGCTGAAAAAGAAGGTCGTTTCTTGGAAGTGGTCGTGGTTGCCACCGGAACAGACGAGGACCCACAGGTGTTAGATAACCAGATTGAGCAAATGCGCGCTGGCGGCGCCTGGGTATCTTCCAGCAATGAAGAGGTAATTCAATATGCAGGCAGTATTTTGCGTGCTTTAAACGAAAAAGTAGAATCCGAATATGTCTTCACACCTGTCGATCTTGGCACTCTGGATAAAGAATTAGAGGCGATCAATGTCGGTCTTGAATCCTTTGCGGAAGACCTGGTCAGACAGGAAGTACCGGTTGTCCATTTGGATTGGAAACCACCGGCTGGTGGAAACGAAAAATTAGCGGCTATTCTTGAACGAATGAAAAAATTTAGCTAAAAGAAACACTTTTATTGGAAGAAGACTGAACAGTAAGAAAAGGAGTTGAAAAATGACAATTAATATCGATCAGGCAAATCAAAAAGCAATTGACGCCTTTATGGAAGCCCGCCCAATGGTGGTGGGGGTAGCCAAAGCCAAAGATGTCATCCCCGGGATGCATGATAATTTATTCACCCACGCCGGCCCGCCCGTTACCTGGGAGCGAATGTCTGGCCCGGTACGTGGTGCCATGATCGGAGCAGCATTTCTGGAAGGAAAAGCGAAATCCGTCGGTGAGGCTGAGGCTTTATTAAAAAGCGGAGAAATTGAATTTGCCCCTAATCATCACCATGATTGCGCCGGCCCGATGGCCGGGGTAATTTCCCCATCCATGCTGGTTTATGTGGTCGAAAACATAACCAATGGTTATAAAGCTTTTTCCGGCTTGAATGAAGGCCGTGGGAAAGTCTTGCGAATGGGTGCTTATAGTGAAGAAGTTATCAACCGAATGCAATGGCTCAATGACATTCTTGGTCCGGCTGTCGATCGTGCGCTGAAGGAGATGGGTGGGGTGGATATCCGCACGCTGCTGGCCAAGGCGCTGCACATGGGTGATGACGGTCATAACCGCCTGGATGCCGCCTCCTTACTTTACACAAACCTCCTGGCTCCTTATATTATTAAAACAACACCGGATCAGGCAGTTGCTGCCGAAGTGGTGAAATTCCTGGGTGAAAATGCGCTTGCCATCCTAAACCCGGTGATGGCCGGTTGTAAAACCATGGCTCAGGCTGGGCATGGAGTGGAAGGCTCTACCATCGTGACCGTAATGGCCCGTAATGGCACCGATTGGGGTATTCGCGTCAGCGGTTTGGGTGATCAATGGTTCACTGCAACGTCCCCCAAAGTGAAATCGCTTTACTTCCCGGGTTATGGTGATGAGGATGCCTGCCCGGATATTGGTGACAGTGTGATTACCGAAACAGCCGGAATTGGTGGCTTTGCGATGGCAACTGCACCGGCTCTGGTGACCTTTATCGGTGGAACTCCGCGCGATGCAATCAACACCACCCTGGATATGTATGAGATCACCTTTGCAGAACACAAACACTTTACCATTCCCTTCCTGGATTTCAGAGGAACCCCAACCGGTGTTGATATTCGCAAAGTGATTGAAACCAATATGTCTCCGCGGGTCAATACCGGTGTAGCTCATAAAGATCCCGGTGTCGGCCAGGTTGGCGCGGGCGTGGTCAGTGCTCCCGTGAAATGCTTTGAGGATGCCCTGGTCGCGTTTGCAGAAAAGTACAACATTTAATTTGTGATGACTGGAAATTTCGATAAAACTTACGAAATTCCCTTTAGAAAAACCCCTTTGATACACCAATTTTTTGTTTTACTCTTTTAGGAGGAACTTATGGATCGTGAAAAGTTTATTAAAATGATGGCAGAGGCCAAGTTGTATGATCTGACACAAGACTGCAGCATTTTCACGCCCCCATTTCCCGGAGACAAAGCGCTGGAAGTTCATTTCTTCAAACGCGTAACCGGTGCCTATGGTGGCGGAGCTGGTGCCAACGGCCAGATCCTGAATTGGAGTAACACAGTCGGCACCCATCTGGTGGGCGAAACAGCCTATCATTCCGGCGCGCGTGCCATTGCTGATATTCCATTAACTGACTTAAGTGGTGTGGGTGTGGTAGCTGATATCTCCGGAATGGTGGAGGATTATAGCATTTACACGCCTGAAATGATTGAAAAGGTTGTTGAAGTCAAAGAAGGCGATATTTTGATTATTAACACCGGCTACAACCGCTACTCCTGGGATCGACCTCCGGTTTATAACGAAAAAGCTCAGGGTGGGGTTGAATCCAAGGAATTTGGCTTCTTGGTGCGCCACCCAGGTCCTTCACCAGAATTTTTCCAATGGGTGCTGGACAAGAAGTTGAAATGGGTCGGTGTGGACTGTGGCAGCATTGAACATCCGATGAATACACCCATTCGCCGCTTGCATGAGGCTGAGTTCAAAAAAGCAGAAGCAAAGCTTAAAGAAAAATATGGCAAGAGCTGGGATGAAATGTACCCGCAAGATTGGTATTATGAAATGACCCATATTACCTTGCCAAAAAACCATGTTCTTTTTGTTGAATCAATTGTGGGGCAGGTGAATGAATTAAAGAACCAGCGCGCATGGATCGCCTGTATGCCGATTCCCTTTATGGAAGTGGAAACAGCCTGGGCACGAGTGGCTGCATATCAGGCTCCTGCTTGGATGAAGGAAGAAGAATTTTATGCAGAGCTAGAGAAAGCAACAATGTTTGACCTGACTGTTCCGTTCAGCGTTCAATCTCCACAATGGGCCAATTATGAACCGCTGTCTGTGAAATATTTCAAACGTGTTGGCGGTGCTTACTTCGGCATGGCCCGTAACGGCTCTATCTGCAATGCCTCTATCCACTTGGCAACACACATGGATGGCGAGATCCATTTCTTCCCGAATGGGCGTACCATCGGTCAGGTACCTTTGGATGAATGGGTAGGTCCTGGTGTCATCGCAGATATTTCGCATCTTGTCAGCAATTCCAGTGTTTATACTCCTCAAATGATTGAATCCGTCGTTGATTTACGGGAAGGAGACATTCTTATCATTAAAACTGGCTGGCATAAATATGGATGGAAGAGCCCGGATTCGGATGAATTCCGCTATATGATCAAGCACCCAGGCCCATCTCCCGATTTTGCTGATTGGGCAATTAAGAAAAAGATCAAGTGGATCGGTGTAGATTGTGTGGCTGCAGACCATCCAATGAACACCATTCAAAGGATCTGGCATCCAAAGACTTTTGAAGAAGCCAATGAAAAACTCAAGAGAGACTTTGGCAAAGATTGGGATGAAATGTATCCATTAGACCATTACTATCAGGATATGCACCTCAATTTATTCCCGAAACGGATTGTACATGCGGAAAATCTGGGTTGGGAATTAGCCGGTTTACCCAGTGGTCGTTACTATCTCACTTGCTTTGTGCAAAAAGGGATGGAAATCGAATCCATGTGGGGCCGTTTTGTAGCCTTCAAAGAAGGATAGGATTTTAAAATTGCTGCCCCTCAGGTACTTGATTTTTTGAGGGGCAGCAGTCATAATAATATTGTGGTGACAGGTTGCTTAAGTAAATAATTCCCTTGGTTTATGCACAGATCTATACAACGAAGAATCTACTGATTTCTAAACAACAGCTTTAAAAATTTTAAGTTAATCCTGCAACCAAAAACCAATCGTTGATCGAATGCTGAAAAGAAACCAAACCCCTACAAACTCGAAATTCAATACAGAAATCTCCCACGCTGAAAGCGATCTTTCATTACTTTTCAATTTAACCAGGATCACAATCTCGATTTTTTCGGGAATTGTTTTTCCGCAAAGGATTGTTTAGTCATGAACCATTTCGGTCAGATTAGAAGCAGTTCTTTACTAAACACCGAAATGGAAAAATTTCCCCCCATTTATAAACCTATTCGTTTGATTATTTTTACTTATTAATACAGGAGGTAAAGTCTAAATGAAGCCAGCTCCGTTCGAATATTTTGCCCCTACCAGTGTTTCTGAAGCTTTAGACAAGTTGTCTGAACTCGGATATTCTGGGAAGGTTCTGGCTGGTGGGCAAAGCTTAATTCCAGCGATGAATTTTCGCATGGCTCGCCCTTCAGCTTTAGTTGATCTGAATAAGGTCAAAGAATTATCGTATATTAAACCCACGTCCGATGGTGGCCTGGCTATCGGCACCATGACCCGCGATAGCCTGGTCGAAGAGAATGCCTTGGTGAATGAACGCTTTCCTATTCTGGTGCGAACACTCAAACATGTTGCTCACAAACAAATTCGTAATCGCGGCACGTTTGGTGGCGCAATAGCTCATGCCGATCCGGCAGCTCAATTACCTGCAGCCTCATTATTGTTAGATGCCAACCTGAAAGTTTTATCTAAATCGGGTGAACGATGGGTAAAAGCAACCGATTTCTTCATTGGCCCTTTTATGACTGTCCTGGAACCGGAAGAAATGTTAGCAGAAGTGGTTTTACCCCCCCTGGCACCCCGCACAGGCACCAGCTACCAGCAGGTCTCCCGCCAAAAAGGCGGATATGCTCAGGCGGCTGTCATCAGCGCTGTTACTTTAGACGCAGCAGACAAAGTCAAAGAAGTTCGGGTAGCTTTATTCAGCGTTGGTGAGACCGCGCTGCTCGCCAAAAAGCCTCATGAAGTGTTGGCTGGTACGGTTCCCACAGCAGAGGCGATTGAAGAAGTGGCTGCCTATGTAGCGAAAAATGAGTGCGATCCTGGAACAGATATCCATGGTACTGAGGAATATCGCCGTAACCTGGTGCATGTCCTGGTACGCCGCTCATTAACAGAAGCTGTTCAACAGGCTAAGAGGTAGGAGGTAACCATGACACAAAAAGTTAAAGTTGCAATCACAGTTAATGGAACGTTATATGAACGGGAAGTTGAACCGCGATTGTTGTTAAGTGATTTTATTCGCCATGAAATCGGATTAAAGGGTACCCATGTGGGCTGCGAACATGGACTGTGTGGTGCCTGCACCGTCTTGATTGATGGCCAATCTTCCCGCTCCTGTACTTTGTTTGCAGTGATGGTAGATGGTTCGGAGATTAAGACTGTGGAATCGCTGGGTACGATGGAAAAACTGCATCCTATTCAGGAAGCCTTTACCGAAGTGCATGCGCTCCAATGCGGTTATTGTACTCCTGGTTTCTTAATGACGACGGTTGAATTCCTCGAAGGAAATCCGAACCCTACTGCTGAAGAAGCCCGTGAAGCGATTGATGGTAACTTTTGCCGTTGCACAGGCTATGAAAATATTGTCAAAGCAGTTCAATTAGCGGCAAAGAAAATGGCTGCGCACTAAGAAAGAAGAGAGGTGAAACGTGGCTGAAAAATATGTTGGACAATCTATTAGAAGGAATGAAGACCCGCGTTTATTAACCGGAAATTCTACCTTTATTGATGATATCAACCTGGCGGGAATGCTGCACATTGCTATTAAACGCAGCGATTTTGCCCACGCAAAAATCAATAAAATTGACGTCGAAAAAGCAAAAGCTTTACCCGGTGTGGTGGCTGTTTACACGGCTGAAGACCTGGGAGATTATTGGCGACCGGGACCCTTGCAGGTGCCCCCGCCTTCGGTGATTAAAGGGGCTGTGTTCTTTGCAAGGCCATTGGAATGTATTGCTAAAAACAAGATCCGTTTTTCAGGCGAACCTGTTGCGGTGGTGGTGGCGGAGAGCCGTTATATTGCCGAAGACGCCCTGGATTTGATTGAACTGGATGTTGAACCATTGCCTTATGTGGGTGACCTGGAAAAAAGCTTAGACCCCGGGGCGGCTTTAGTCCATGAAGATCTGGAATCCAACCTCGCTGCCGATGTGGTTCAGGAAGATGGTAGTTGGGAAAAAGCTGCAGCCGAAGCGGATGTCATTGTAAAGAAACGCATTTTGGTCAATCGTTTAGCTGGTGCAGCCATGGAAAACCGTGGTTTGGTAGCCAATTGGGATGCGAATCTGAGTTTATTAACTATCTGGGCTACCACACAGGGACCGATCCCGATGCGCAACAGCATTGCGAAATATTTGGGTTTATTGGAAAATCAGGTGCGCTTGATAAACCCCTCCATCGGTGGCGGCTTTGGACCTAAGATTATGTCCTCCCAAATTGATGATGTGGTCATCCCCTGGATTGCCATGAAACTCAAAAGACCGGTGAAATGGATTGAAGATCGGCGTGAGAATTTCCTGGGTACTACCTCAGAACGCGATCAATTGCATTATGCAGAAATTGCATTGAAGAAAGATGGAACAATCCTGGGATTTAAAGATGTGTTTTACCATAATACCGGGGCTTACAATCCCTATGGCATGACAGTGCCATTAAACACACAGACTCACACCGTTTCGAACTATCATATTCCAAATTTTTATACCCGCATCAAAATGGTGTTCACCAATCAGATGGTGGTTACCCCGGTGCGCGGCGCAGGACGCCCACAAGGCGTGTTTGTCATGGAACGCATGATAGATGCTGCTGCGAAAGAATTGGGTATGGACCCGGTTGAGTTACGCCGGAAAAACCTCTTACAACCGGAGGCTTTTCCTCTTCGAACCGGGATCATTGGTCAGGATTTCGTCGAAGGCATTCTGGATTCAGGAAATTACCCTTATGCTCTTGAAAAAACCGTGGAAGGAATTGAATACGAAAAATTCAAGAAAGAAATCCAACCCAAGGCGCGTGCAGAAGGAAAATATAAGGGCATTGGTGTGGTGATGTTCACCGAAGGTACAGCCGTTGGGCCGTATGAAGGCTGCAAGGTGATGGTGGGTGTGACAGGAAAGGTAAGTGTGATTACGGCCTATAGCAACCAGGGACAGGCACACTATACCACCTTTGCTCAGGTAGCAGCAGATAATCTGGGCGTCAAAGTTACGGATGTCGATGTGGTCACCGGTGATTCAGGGCAATGGAGCTGGGGTGTAGGCGCTTTTGCCAGCCGTGGCATCACACTGGTCGGCACTGCCATCCATAACGCTTCATTAAAGGTGCGCGAAAAAGCCTTGAATTTAGCCAGTAAGTTGCTGGAAACGCCCGTTGAAGAGCTGGAATTGGAAGATGGTGTGGTGCGTATTGCGGATATGCCTGAGAAATCCATCTCTTTAGGAGAATTGGCCATGCGCAGTAACCCCACCCGCGGAACGGTTGAACCGGGTATGGAACCTGGTCTGGAAGCGGCTTCTTATTATGGGCCACCGCATGGAGTGACCGGTTTTGGATGTTTAGGGATGATCGTGGATGTAGATCCCGAAACTGGCAAGATAAAAATAGAAAAGCTGGTCATTACCGATGATTGCGGTCAACCGGTCAACCCGATGGTAGTGGATGGACAACTCCATGGTGGTTTGCAAATGGGTATTGGCGATGGGTTCTACGAGCACCTGGTCTACGATGACTATGGTCAATTGCTAACCGCGTCTTTTATGGATTATCTGTTCCCGCAAGCGACTGATATGCCTGCAAAGACTGAGATTATCCACTCCATTACCAAGACATCTTTAAATCCATTAGGAATAAAAGGTGTGGGCGAAGCAGGTGCCATTGCACCACCAGCCTGTATGATGCAGGCTTTCGAAGATGCGGTGGGATTGAAGGATATGTTTATCAGTGAATCAATTCTTAATCCCAGCAAACTTTATCACTATATTCAGAAGGCGAAGGGCGCTTAAGCGCCTTTCGCTATAACCTGGAAAATCTTATTTTTATTATTGGAGGAATTTGTAATGAAGATCGAAGGTACTCACGTTTTTAATGGTCCCCGTGAAGATGTATGGGAAATGTTCTACGATCCCAATATACTTGCGAGTGCCTTGCCTGGTGCCCAAAAAATGGAAATGGTCAATGAGAATGAATATAAATTTGACATGAATGTTCGAGTTGGTCCTGTTTCCGGTGCGTTTTCTGGCGAGATGCAGTTGGAAAATGTCGTCAAACCCGATAGTCTGACCTTGAAAGGTGGCGGAAAAGGAGCACCAGGGTTCTTAAATGGTTTAGGAAATGTAAAATTTAAAGAGCAGGAAGATGGCACCACGTTAATGGAGTATGAAGGCGAAGTAAACATTGGTGGTGCTCTGGCCAGTGTAGGGCAACGTATGATTGATAGTGTGGCTAAAAGCATGATTCGCACTGGCTTCGAAACTTTAGATAAGGCTTTGGCTGCTCGGCTGGCTGCAAAAGAAGCCGGCTCAGCAGTAGTAGATTTCAAAGCACCCACTGAAGCGCAATTTGCTAAAGAAGTGGCAAAGGACTTGGTTAAGGAGAATGTGTCATCGGCAGAAACAAAACTGGTATTCTATATCATACCGGTCATTGCAGTAATTATTCTTTTTTCCGTGCTTGTCAAAAGCTGTGGTGGATAATCCCAATCTTCAAAACGATTTGTCTGATGTGTTTGAAGAGATAAGAAAGGAGGTAGCATCGTCAGAAAGAGTAGACCCCAAAATTCACCCATTGTTTCTTTCGGAACGATTTGGTTAGCTGGTGAAAATAAAAATTTATTTGAAAGCGAAAATCATTTCTTAGCTGGTCAAAACAGGTTCCAATCGATTCAACAAATCCAAACTTATTATTTTTTATTCAAATTCCTTTAGAGGGAGGAAGACTCGTATGGCAACTCAAACAAAAACAATAGCTTATCTTCCAAATGATACCCCACCTTTTGGGCAAATGCTTTTGCTGGGTTTTCAACATGTGATTACCATGTTCCCGGCAACCGTCCTGTGCGCCTTGTTGATGGGCTTTCCGATCAGCACAGTTTTAACCATCACCGGTTTCGGTACAGTGGTAGCTCTGGTTGGTGCCAAATTGTCCATGGGAAAATACATTCCCTTGTATTATGGTTCCAGCTTTAGCTATATTGCTGCAGTAACTGCCATCACCAAACCAACCTTTGGTGTCCCCGCTGACCCAGCTTTAATTTCCATCGTGCAAACTGGTTTCATTGCTACCGGTATTATTAACATCCTGGTAGGTTTGATCATTCGCTTCTCCGGTGGTAAAAAAGCTCTGGACGTTGTATTACCCCCAGTTGTGACCGGTCCGGTCGCCTGTACGATTGGTATTGGTCTGGGCGCCACCGCATTACAAATGGCCAGTGGTGTAGCTGGTGGAATCATGACCGGTGATTTGAAATGGTGGGCTGCCGCCATTATTACCCTGTTAGCGGCATTCTTATGCTCTGTTTACCTGCAAGGAAAAGGCTTCATCTCCATGCTGCCAATTCTCCTTGGGTCTGTCATTGGTTATGTTGCAGCTATCCCCTTAGGGTTAGTCAACTGGCAGGGTGCTTTCACATCCGCTTTTATTCGGGCACCACAAATTACGTTTCCGAACTTTGCCAGTGACATGACAATCACGGTTATCTTTGGTGTCGGTATTATGGCAATCGCTACAATTCCAGAATCAACCGCTCACCTATACCAGATTGCCTTGTATGTTGATCACACCGCTGATGAGTTAGGTAAAGAACGCTATGGTCTGGCAAATTATATTGGCCTTAACCTGATGCTGGATGGTTTGAATGACCTTGTCAATGGTATTTTCGGTTCCACTGCTGGTACCAATTATGGTGAAAACAACTCGTTGATGGTTATCACCCGGAACTACTCCGGTCCTGCCTTGATCACAGCTGGTATTATCTCAATGTTGCTCGGCTTTATCGGACCATTAGCAGATCTGGTGGCAACCATCCCGACCGCTGTGGTTGGTGGTATGGCGATCTATTTGTATGGTGTCATTGGTATGCAGGGTATTGCTTTGATGATGGCTGAGAAGGTCAATCTGTACGATCCTGGTCAGTTGGCAATTGGAGCTACGATCTTAATTGTTGGCATTGGTGGTAACATCGGCTTCCCCGGTGGGTTCTTACCGATCCCAGCTTTGAAAGGGATCTTCCCAGAAGGTTGGCCGGCGATTGCAACTGGTGCTGTGATGGGCATCCTACTCAATTTGATCCTGAGAATATGGAAACCCCCAGTAATCCGGGAAGCAGCAGATTAAGCGAATCATAATAACCAATCCAAGTGACAGGCTTTTTGTGAATTGAGCAGGTATACAAACCTGTCACCCCACGATACTCCCGACGTCGATGCTCAGGCGTCGGGAGTATTATGAACATAAAATAGTGCGAAAGAAAGGATTATATTTTGATTATTGTAACTGGTGCTTCTGGGAAAACTGGAAAGATGATCGTTAAAGCTCTCACAAAAAATAATCTCCCGGTTCGTGCAATTGTTCGTAAGGAAGAACAGCTAGCTATTTTAAGAGGACTGGGAGCAAGTGAAGTTATTGTGGGCGACTTAACGAATAAGGTAATGATGGATTTAGCATTTTCTGATGCCAGAGCAATTTATCACATTTGCCCAAATATGCACCCCAAAGAAGTTGAAATTGGTGGGTTGATGATTCATCTGGCTCAGAAGCATGATTTAGCTCATTTTGTTTATCATTCAGTGTTGCATCCGCAGGTGGAAGCGATGCCCCATCATTGGAACAAAATGCTAGTAGAAGATCAATTGTTGCGGATGAAGATCCCTTTTACCATTTTGCAACCGGCTGCATATATGCAAAATGTGTTGGGGTATTTGAAGGAGATGCTGGAATTGGGAGAATACCGGATCCCTTATTCGATTTATTCAAAATCCAGTATGATTGACTTGAATGACCTAGCTGAAGTAGTGATAAAAGTTTTTTCTGAACCCGGGCATGAACATGCAATTTATGAATTATCAGCGCGGGAGCCAATTTCTGCAGTAGAAATTGCTGCTGTGGTTAGTAAAGTAACAGGCACCATGATTACTGCTGGAATGATCGATCGGGTAGATTGGGAGATCAATGCACGCGCTGCGGGGTTGCCAGACTATGCAGTGAAAACATTAATCAAGATGTTTCAATATTACGATGAATATGGCTTTGTTGGAAATGGCAACCAGTTATCCTGGCTGTTGGAGAGAGAGCCGAATTCTTTTGAACAATTTATTAGAAATGAATTTAAAAATTGATTTTTTTTTAGGAGTATTATGCATGGATAAAAAAGATAGTCAACATCATAACTACACTTTTGAATCTTTACCAACGATTTTTCACAGCCAGACCAAAGACTTTTTTAATTATTTAGAACGAGACGGAATAAAATTTCTTAAATTTTGGTGGACTCATATGGGGGTCCGGCTGGGATTGGATGAGGATGATCCTTTTGAGGATGTTTCCTTTAAGGTAAAAGAAATTCCGGAGAAAAAATCAAGAGTCGTATTATTGACATTACCAACCCCGAAGAATTATCACGAAGCTTACTTTATGATTCTAATAGAGGAACCAATCAAACGTTTTCCGGTGCGCTTGCCCAATACACGCGTCTTTATTTTAGAGTATGTCCCAACTGCAGACAGCGAAACCGGAACTTCATATGGAGAAATCACCCGTTCAGCCAGGTATGTGCGTTATGGGGATGGAACTGTTCCGGAATTGGATACTTTTTATCGATTTGTACTTTCGAAAGTTTGGAAGGGCTACCAGGAGTTATCAGTATGAAAGTTCAATTTGAGATTGGTTATGCATTTACAGCGTTTGCGGCTATATTGTTCTATTTTCGAGTTGCTATGCTGCGGGGCAGAAAAAGACGCCTGGCAAGAGAAGAAATGGCAGAAGTAATGGCAATGGCCAAAGGGAAACGCCAAAAGGATAGGATGGCCGAAATTGAAGCCAGAAAAAACCGGCCGAATATCGAAGTACGTAGTTGGTACCTGGTTGGGCTTTGCCTGATTCTGATGATGGCAGGAATTATCTTTAAAAATTATCCTAATTTGAATTTACCTCAAGTGCTGGTGGATTATTGGTATGCAGGCCCTACTTTAGGATTCCTGCTTTTTATTTTTGCGATCAAATAGTATTTTGTAAAGATTATATAAAAACTTGAGAACATCCAGTTTTGCGCTACGATGTTATTTATGAAATCAAATCATCATATTCAATTAACGATTGAGTTAACCGGAATTGCCAAAGATATAGCTGGTCAAAAAGAATTGGAGATGCAAATCTCTCCACAGGAGACTTATCACAATGTCGTTGAAAACCTGGCGAGTTTATATCCACAATTGGTGGATGTGTTAATTGCGCCAGATAAGAAAACATTTTTAAGTTCGAATATGTTTATTATCAACGATGAAATGGCTGAACCTGTGTTCATCATGGACAAAATTCCTCATGATGGTGATCGACTGGTGCTGGTTTCGGTGATGACAGGCGGATAAAAATCGAAAATCCTTGAACGAGTTTGATTCCCGGCAGGGCTTTTCGTTTTTATACCTGTAAAAGTCAATCTCCTTGTAAAATAAGATTGGTAATGATGCTTATTGAAAGGAGAGAATATGGTTCCAATCCTAAAGGATATTCCCGATCAATTCGAGAGCGAGCGGCTTCTTATTCGAGTGCCACGCCCGGGAGATGGGGCAGTATTACAGGAGGCGGTTCTGGCGTCGCAGGAACGGTTGAAACCCTGGTTATCCTGGGCTCAGTCTGAGGGGAGCGTTGAAGAGCGAGAAATTTACGTACGGGAGAAATACGCTAGCTTCATTAAACGGGAAGATATGACCCTGATGATGTTTTTGAAATCAAGTAATATTTTTATTGGTGGCACTGGCATTCATCTTCACAATAAAGATGTTCCATCGTTTGAAATTGGATACTGGGTGCGCAGCGGGTATGAGGGCCAGGGCTATGTGCTGGAAGCGGTTAATGCCATCACGAAATTTGGATTTGAGGTATTGGGCGCCAATCGGATTTTTATCCGTTGTGATTATGAAAACATACGCTCTCAATCAGTGGCGAAGCGCGCTGGATACGTTTATGAAGGCACATTCAGAAATTTTGAAAGAAAACAGCATACCGGGGAATTAACCGATATGATCTATTTTGCATTGACACCTGAGGATTATAAAAAGAAGGCTGCAGCATGAAAACAATTGGTCTATTGGGAGGGATGAGCTGGGAATCCTCGCTGGAGTATTACCAGACAGTGAATGAAGAAGTAAAACGTCAACTGGGAGGCCTACATTCTGCCAAATGTTTGTTGTATTCCGTTGATTTTGCAGAGATTGAAGAATACCAGCACCGGGGGGAATGGCAAAAGGCGACAAAAGCCATGATAAACGCTGCACAGTCACTGGAAAAGGGTGGGGCAGATTTTCTGGTGATTTGTACGAATACGATGCATAAGATGGCTGATGAAATCCAGACTGCCATTCAAATTCCCATTTTACATATTGTCGATGCAACTGCTCAGGCGATTCTTGCTCAAGGTATTCAACGCATCGGTCTGCTGGGCACCCGTTTCACGATGGAAGAGGATTTTTATGTAAACCGACTGCAGGCTCATGGACTGCAGGTAGATATTCCGGAGAAACAGGAACGGGAAATTATCCATCGCATCATTTATCAGGAATTGGTATTGGGAAAAATCTTACCGGCGTCTCGTGAAGCCTATAAAGCAATTATCGAACGGTTACAAAAGGATGGCGCCCGTGGAGTTGTGCTGGGTTGCACCGAGATTGGCATGCTGGTCAAACAGTCCGAGTATACGCTTCCCGTTTTTGACACCACCCAGATCCATGCGCTTGCAGCCGTAGAAGTAGCCCTTGGCAACAAAGAAGTATCCGCATACCTGCCTAAATAAAAAAAATTTTAACAATTTCTCCATCCTCATCCCCCTGGTATTTGATCTCAATTCTACGTGCTAGAATCATATGAATGAAATCTAAAAAATTTTGGTGGTTGATAGTGTTGCCGGTCATCGGCTTGTTGGTGGTTATCTGGCAGACCCCTTTGGGGGAATTGTTGCGCAATCCGCAGCAACTTAACCTGGCTCTGCAAAAATGGGGGCACTGGATACCACTTATCACGATTTCGTTGCATGTTTTACAAGTGCTGACAGCACCAATTCCAGGCACAGCCATTGATGCGGTCAATGGATTGCTGTTTGGCCCCTGGCTTGGCACAGTTTACAGCATGATTGGAATAATGGTCGGTTCAACGCTGGTGATGGGGCTGGCAAGACGCTTTGGCAGACCCCTGGTTGAACGCTTTGTGAATCCCACCTCGGTGCAACGACTGGATCAGATGATTGCAAAAAGAGGCTCTCTGGTGATTTTTTTGATATTTCTGCTGCCATTTTTGCCGGACGATGCAGTTTGTTTTTTAGCTGGGTTGACCACCATCCCATTGTTGGAACTGGCATTGCTGGCGTTGATAGGGAGGTTGCCCGGAGTTTTTATGGCCAATTTTCTCGGCTCGCAAACACAATCCATCAACTCCTGGCAATGGATTGTGTTAGGGGCTGCGTTTATCTTGCTGGCTGGATTGGTATATCATAATCGTGAGGAAATTCGAGTAAGGATTGTGAATTTTCTAGAAAAGGTAGTGGAGTAATAATCAAGCTTGTTAAACAGTTACGTCATATTTAATTGATCAACAAGTTGCATAGGCGGTAGTTTACTTGTTCAGGATCTTTTTCCAACAATATGTTGATTGCCCTGATTATTTTTTTAAGCGATAATCTACGAAGATACTTCACATGCGAACAAAAATGCAATTCTTAAGATCGATGGGTATGTCAATAAAACCGTTATCGTTAAGATCTGTTTTTTTGCGTAGGAATAACCTGATGGAAACCATTAGCAAAATTCATAGGGGGACAGAGGATGCAAGGGATAAAGTCAGGCGTAGTAAAAAACTTATTTTCACTAAGCATCCTTAACAATGAGTAGAAAAAAAGTACATTCATGACGCTTTAGGTGTAAAAACCCCTATTGACAAAATATTTTTATCGTTGTAAAATCATCTCAACATAAAAATTAATTTTAACGATAAAAATAAAGGTAACGATGAAAAAAGAAAATATCCAGGACGTTTATATCATTCGAGATTTAGAAACGCTCAAGGTAATAGCCGATCCAATCCGGAATCAGATTCTGGAAGTACTAAGCAATCAACCATTGAATGTAAAAGAAGTGGCAGAAAAACTTGGCTTAGCGCCCAGCAAACTCTATTATCATTTTAATATGCTTGAAAAAGTTGATTTGATTTGTGTGGTCGAAACACGCCAGATAGCCAACTTAATTGAGAAATATTATCAGACCACATCGCATTCTGTTGATATTGATCCCAATTTATTAAATTTCTCTACCTTCGAAGGGAAAGAAAATATCTATTCGTTGATTACTTCCGCCATTGACACCACCCGGGAGGATATCTTACGGAGTTTACAGGCACGTGCATTGCAAATTGAGCAGGGATCCCACAATAAAACACGGACATTAACCATCTCTCGTTATTTAAGCAATATGAGTGAAGAAAAAGCTGACGAATTTCACCAACGCCTAAAAGCATTAATGGATGAGTTTATCCAGGCGGATTCTAAAGACCCTGATCAACAAACGTTTGCAATGACGCTGGCACTCTATCCAAGTTTTTATTATCGGGAACTTAATCAGCCAGAGTAAAAAGATAAGAAATTGTTTGATCGTTTAGCATTGATTGTTTCAATGCCGGTTTAGGGTTCCTTTTAATTGATAGGAAAAAAATGACAGAAATAACCAACTCAAAAAATATGCGTTCTTTTCTTATTATCTGGATTGGCCAGGTGATCTCGATTTTGGGTTCTGGGCTAACCAGCTTTGCGCTTGGAGTTTGGATTTATCAAAAAAGTGGACAGGCAACCCCTTTTGCGATCACGGTGTTATTTGGTAGTTTGCCTGCAGTACTATTAGGACCGATTGCTGGTACTGTGGCTGACCGATTTAATCGCAAAAAGGTCATGTTATTAGCGGATACAGGCAATGCCCTGATTACTTTACTTGCTTTTTTATTGTATGCCAATGGTCAGTTAGAAATCTGGAATATTTACTTGATTGCTTTACTCGGGTCGGTTTTTAGCGCATTTCAGGAACCGGCTTTTGCAGCATCCATTGTCATGCTCGTTCCGAAAAAAGATTTGCAACGAGCAAACGGCTTGTCGCAGATGAGTAATGCGCTTGGCAACCTGGTACCCCCCATTTTAGCCGGGCTTTTATTTGGCTTGATTGGTTTACAAGGCATCATTATTATCGATTTCATCACTTATTTTGCTGCTTTAGGAACAATGCTATTCTCTCGCATTCCACAGCCAGAACGGATTGAAGAAAAGATTAAGGCAAACTATTGGCAGGATGCCATGCTGGGTTGGCGCTACCTGCGTTTGAAAGGTGGATTATTAGGGTTGGTGTTTTATTTTGCTTTGGTTAACTTTATGATCAATTTCGCGACGGTATTGTCCAGCCCGATGATTCTAGCAAGATTCTCACCTGCTGTTCTTGGCACAGTACAAACCATAGGAGGGATTGGAATGTTACTGGGGAGTGTTGTTTTATCCATCTGGGGTGGCCCCAGGAAAAAAATTAAGGCTATTATCCTGTTTGTCAGCATCTCCAGCCTTGGATTAATTTTAGCAGGGCTGCAGCCAAATGTTCTACTAATCTCAATGGGTTATTTTGTCATGTTGTCAGTCATTCCATTGGCATCTGGTTCCAGCCAGGCAATCTTTCAAACGAAAATCCCGACTGAATTACAGGGACGGGTTTTTGCAATTCGCAGTATGATTTCCCGCTCGATGATGCCAGTCGCTTTTCTTTCAGCCGGACCTCTGGCAGACCGCGTTTTTGAACCAATGCTCCGGGAAGGTGGGGCTTTATCCGGGACATTGATTGCCCACCTGATTGGGGTTGGCCCGGGCCGGGGGATTGGTTTCATTTTCATTCTTGCTGGCTTGGGCACCCTGGTTGTAAATTTGTTTACTTTCATTAATCCAGTTATACGTGGTATCGAGACTGACATTCCAGACGTAATTTTGGATTTGGAACAAAATGAAAATTCTCAGGGCTATTCTTTACAGACGGAACCAATAACGAAATAAATTCTTTTACTCGGATATAAGGGATAATAAAAACGTTAAACTGAATTAAATTTCCAATGAAAAATTAATAGTGAATCGTGTACAATTAAAAGAAATAAACAAATAAGGAGAGGTATTATGCTGGTTGGTGAAAGAATGTCAAGCCCGGTTTTATCTATAGAGCCCGAGATGCCGATTCAGGACGCTTTAGCGCAAATGCGCAAGGATCGTGTCAGCCGATATCCGGTGCTGAAGAAAGGTAAATTGGTAGGAATTGTCGCAGAGGATGATTTACTGAATGCATCACCTTCGGATGTTACTTCCCTGTCGGTCTGGGAAGTTAATTATCTGTTGAGCAAAATCACGGTAGAGCGCGTCATGATGAAGGATGTCATTACTGTGACTGAAGACACCCCTCTGGAAGAAGCTGCCCGCATTATGGCGGATAACCGTATTGGTGGAATGCCGGTGGTACGGGGGGACAAAGTGGTCGGCATCATCACCCAAACCGATATCTTCCGCATTTTCTTGAATTTACTGGGTGGGCGTCAGGCTGGCTGGCGAGTGGCGGTTTTGGTGAAAAATGAACCAGGTATCCTTTACAAATTAACCAAAGCTGTCAATGATGCCGGCGGAAATATCATTGCGATTACCGTTTTCGTTGATCCGAAGATTCAAGGTGGTGAAGTGACCATGAAAGTAGACCGCATTGATGGGCAGGCGCTTCGAGATGCATTGAAACCAGTAGTGACTGAAATCAGGGACTTTCGAGAAGTGAAGGTGGCGTAGGAAAGTTTTGAGTTTTGAGAATTGAGGTTTAGGATTTTGTGAACTGTCTTGAAATATAGAAAAAAGGTGGCTGATCTCAAAAAGGCAACCACCTTTTTTAAAGGTAAAATTTGTTTATTTTATAAAACCTAGATTCAAGTATTAAGCGCAACAAATTGAATTTCATGAAAGAATACCATAAAGGGTGATTTATACCCAAGACATTTGCGAGGTCGATGATTCAACCTCATCAATGCCAGTTCAACTTGGTCATCAATGATCTCATTGAAATTCATCTTTTTAGGAAAGTATTGTCTGATCAAGCCATTTGCATTTTCATTTGCACCTCTTTCCCAGGAAGCATATGGATGCGCAAAATATACATCAGTATGTAGTGCTTGAGCTATTTCTTCATGCAAACTGAATTCTTTTCCGTTATCACAAGTGATTATGTGAGTTTGTTCTCTAAAGGGCTCCAACAATTGAATAACGCTTGTCTTAACTGAAATTGCTGTTCGATCCACTATTCTTTTCATCAGGATCAATCGGCTTTTACGATCAGTTAGTGTCACTAATGCTTGTTTTCTACCTTTACTAACCACTGTATCCACTTCCCAGTCTCCAATCCGTTCCTTCTCCTCTACAATCACTGGTCTTGCTTCTATCGAGACCCTGTTAGGCAGATTTCCACGCCTATCTTGTTTGCCATATCTCTTTTTCTTACCTTTCTGAACACGTAAATGTTTCCAAAGTAGTCCACCTGTTGCTTTATCCTCATGGATGTAGTGATGGATCCATTCGTGACTAATTTTGCTCATCCCATTTATCTTCCGCCATCCCGAAATCTGTTCAGGGCTCCAATCCAACTTTAGGCGCCGTTCAATCCATTTCCAAGTATCATGATGGATCCTTTGTTTTATTCGAACCCTTTTTCTCAGATCTGACTTCTCTTGCGCTTGATTTGGACGGTAGCCACCCTTCCTTGTATTACGTTTTAACTCTCGATTTATTGTTGATTTATGTACTCCTAAAACTTCAGCTATTTTTGTTTTTGTTTGTCCTATTTTCAATAAGGCATAAATCTGGTATCGTTGATGTGAGGCAAGCTGTTTGTATCTCATTGTGCTCCTTTGACTGTGGTTGGTCTTGGAGACTATCTTACTTCATCTTGCCTCCTTTTTGATCTTCAAAGTTGCACTTACGAGTTAAATCTACGAAAGATAAAAAAATTTATATTAAATAATTAAGAGAATCAATCAGAATTTAAAGCATGCCAAATAATATCAAGAACTTTAATTCCATCATTCTGATGAATTTTGTAACCTTCTTCACTAAGATACATATTATCTTTGGGATTAATCCCTTTTGTTTCTAAGTCTTGAACACTCGCCCAAAAATTCCAAACTGGTAAATCATATTTGACGGCTAATTTGACGAGTGTTTTATTAATATGTTCATCTAAATCGCGATTGTCGGCTTTTGTCACAATAATTGGTGCAATTTTATGATCTAATAATTTTTCAATTATTTTAATCATATATTGTTCATTTCTTGATTCGTAATGGGTACCAACCTGAATTATTACAATACTAGGTTTATGGACTCTCAATTCGCAATCAATAGCGTTTTCATTAGGAAGGCAAAATCCTTCTTCATTATCATTCCAAAGTGACCATAATAAGGCGCCTTCTGTAGTTCCAACTTTTACTGTTGGACTGTATCGGTTAAAAGAACCTTGAAAATTTTTAATTGTTTCTTTTACTGAAGGCTCTAAAGTTAAAACAAAACTTGGGTTGTTATCGAAAATTCCTAAAAAGACCTCAGGTAAACTATGGCAATCACCGAAAATTGAAAATGCATGTGGATCGTTTCCATTATTGATTCCTTGTTTGTAAAGAACTTTGAGTTCTTCAGAAACATAATCAGGAAATACAGGCCAATCTTTCCAATGCTCGTAAGAAAGATTATTAGGTGTTATGGTAGTGGAATCGATAAGTTGTTGAGCGTTGTTTTCTGGTTCTTTGGAATTTTTGTCTATAATTATTGGTGTAGCGTTAGTTGTTTTAGGAATGTTTATTGAAGTAGGATAGTTCATTACAGAAGAATTTACTTCATAATTAATTTTTTTATTATTGTTCTGTGTATTTATTACTAATTGAATACTAAATCCAATTGCTATTAAAGAAATAAAAAATATTGTTATCCTTTGCCGTATTTTGTACATAATAATATCTGAAAACTATTATAACTTAATAGAAGCTAGGAATTCACAAAGGATAAACACAAAAACATGAGATATTAAAAATCTCCCATTGTAACTTCAATCTTTGAAAAGAAAAAAATACCATTAAATTTCTTAATAATATATACTTATACGTAGAGTTTATTTATAACCTACTTTTAAAACAATTCATAAATGTAACTTTTAATACAAAATATGGCAAATTTGTTTAGGGAAAAAATAAACACTAATAATAGATATTCTTTGTATAAAGAATACTGGGGGAAACCTGTATGCAAAAAAATAAGCTTCAATTTGTAATTATCATATTATTTTTTGTCTGTTTTGTTATTTGTATAAGAAATATAGAAATGAATAATACTATCTTAATTAATAACTCAATAAGTGAAACGCAATACTCAAAAAAAACTGTAACTCCTGAAAATAAAATAAAAAATTCGTCAAAAATTAAAATAATTACTTTTACAAACACACCTGTTGAAGAAAAAAAAGAGAAAAGAAACCCTACACCGACGCCTTTCTCAAACAGTTCAATCAAACATAAAGACTTAACAATGGAGGAAAAACTGTACATCGCCAGTCTACAATTTATTGGAAATACACCAAAAGAAGCAGACGAGATTGCAAAAAAAATTGATTTTTTAGTAGGAGATTTCGAAACGACCACAAATCTTTGTGGACCGTTAACAATCGCGATTCTTAATGAGGCAGGATGGTTACATCCATTAGGAGATGTACATAAGGCTTGGTTATTATGTGCACGAGAAGAACGGGAAGATTGTTATGGCGTTGAAACGTTAAAAAAATATTTTTTTCCACCGGATCAATTTGAGTACCATCGCGTTCATCAAAGTGTCAGAGACTATGATTTTTATACAAACCCATTAATGCCAGGAGATTGGATGTATTTATTTACTTACACCAACGGATATGATCATATGTTGTTGGTAACAAGGGTCGATGAAAAAGGAAATCCATACACAGTTACCAATGTTAATTGGGGAGAAGGTTTTATCATTTCAGAAATGAAATTATGCGATTTTGAGAACCCAGAAGAAGGTTTTTTTTACCAAATGACTGATGTCAAGAGAAGAAAACTCGGATTGACTGGAACACAAGGTTTTCTTTTAATTCGTAAAATTAATGAGAATTAAATGTGTTGGATTTTGCAATTAAAATATCGTAATAGTGAGAGATTTGGTTGAAAATAACACATTATGGCTACATATTCTGGTGAAATCGAACAATTAATCCAGAAATATGCCACCCAAGATCAGGGAAAAAGCTGGTGAGATTATTTGTCTATCGGGCGTGCGATATAGGTGAGAATCTGTGAAATTTTCTTTGGGAGCCATCCAATAATAGAATGCGATAAGCATAATAAATAATACGGTTAAAATTTGGTTCGGCCAACCTAAAGAAAAATTTACTCTTATGGTATAAACGTGTGCGGACAAGTATGAATTCTTAATATCATCTTATTTTTACTCCATTTCCCGGCGGATGCGGATGCGCATGGCGTTTTTGATCGGTTTGTCGGAGACCAGGATGAGGTATCCATCTCTACCGGTGCTGGCGGGTCGGCCGGGGGCGGCGCTTCGTATCCCCGGAAGGTAAAAGCCAGCGTGACCGGGTCGATGACATTGTGCAGATACTTAAGTCTGGTGATCACCTGCGAGCCATGCGAGGTTGAACCGTATACCCAGGCCACATTAAGTTTGGCGGCGTCAAACCATTGCTCGGGGATGATGCTGGCGTCACGGTTGTCCTGGTTGATAATCAGCGCGCCGGTGGGGCGCACCAGCGGGCCGCGCGTTACCACCGGTGCGGGCGGAGGGGCGGCCGGTGTGGTCGGGGCGGGCGCAGCGGTGGCTGTAGCCGTGCTGGCAACGAGCGTGCTGGCTGCCGACGGCGCGGCAGGGGCGGTTGGCGATGGCGCAGCGATCGCCGGCGGTTGAACCACGGGCATGTTGGTGTTGGGGGTACAGGCGACCAGCAGCAGCGTGGCGGCCAATAAGATCCAATGCTTCTTCATCTTTCTTTTTCCTCCCTGTTCAATGGTACGCAGGGCACTATGGCGCTGCGTACCTTTTATTATAACCGGGTGCGCAACACGCCGTTCTTTCACCTTTCCGGCAGGCATTTCAGGTGGTTGTGTTTCAGAGTTCTTTCAATGCGCCGGTCACAGCGGGCGCTGCGCAAATGCTCAGTTTTTGCCCGCTTCCGGCTCGAATAATTGCGCATTAAAACAGTTGGTCAACCGCCGGCAAACGTGCTACCCTAAAACCGGCGCGCTGATAACCGCATACATCTCTCCCGCCTTGCCGGGCGTCACCCGGCCGGTCGCTTTGTTCTTCCGGTCTGTGCAGGGTCGCGCCGGCCACCCACGGACGAGCAAGATCTGGCCACCACGGCAAACAATGCCGCAAGGGGTACGGACGGACACATGGGCGCGACGCTGAACGCTCAGCGCCAGCGGAAATATTGAGCCAGCGCGTCTGACACGAAGGCCATACCAAAATCGTCGGTGTAAACCAGACGGTAGCCTTTCAAGGTTTCGCGCGCGGCGTCACCGTAAAAGGCGTGCGTGGCAGCCATATTGCCGCGATCCACCGCCCGATCCATCACAAAAGCTTGCGAGAAAAGCGCCACGTTCTCACGCTCCAGCAGCACCAGCTGCGGGCGCAGCGCTTCCATCAACGGGTAACTGGCCAACTCCCAGTTCATCTCCACCTGTTGCCCGCTCTGTGACGGGAAGTACACCCGCCAGTCGCGGTAGACCACCTCCGGCGGCACGGGCAGCCCCGCCAGTACGTACGCCCTGACTTGCTGCGTGAAGTGCAGGCTCGCCGAAGTTGCTTCGCGGCTCAATTGCGCGCGCAGGAGCTGCAAATCGGTGCGCGCAAACAATCCCACCTGCACCACCAGCCCTAGCATCAACGCCGCTGGAATTGCCCGTCGCAGCCCCCCCGACAGGCGCGCCGTCAGCCCGCCCAAGGTCGGGAAAAAGTTGGCAAAAGCGGCATACACCGGCAGCAGAACCGGCAGGAAGTAGTGCGTGCGCCGCGTACCGGCGGTGAGCACCACGACCGTGATCGGGATCAACCATGCCAGCGTCAGAGCGTTCAAGCGCCGCCGTTCGGGGTTGAACAGCCCCATCGCCAGCGCAGCGAAACCCAGCAGCACAAAATACAGTTCGCCGTAATGGATGCGCAAATCTTCCGGGTAGCCCTCAGCCAGCAGCGGCGCGTCGTTGGCCAGAAAAACACCGGTTCCCGTCTGCACGAATTGCAGGCGCTGCACCGCCACAATCTCGGCGCGCTCCTGAGGCAATAACAGCAGCGGGTTTGCAAGCACGAAAGCGGCCGCCATCACCGCTACAAACCCCGCGCCGAGCAGCGCCGCCCGCCCGATGCGCAGTCGCCCGGCGCGCAGCCCCCAGGCCAGGTACAACGGCACCGCCAGCACAAAGAGCAGCCCCAGGTATTTGGTGCCCGCTGCCAGCCCGCATGCCGCCGCCGCCAGAAAGAAATTGCGCCCGAAACGCAGGTCGTCGCGGTCAAGAAAGAAAAGCGTCAGCACCACAAAGAGAAACACCAGACTGTCGGGATGCCACCACAGGTTGTTGGCCACCACCCCCGGTACGCTCAACAGCAGCAGGTACAACCCGGCGGCTTTCCACAGCGGGCGAAAGCGAGTGTGCATCCACACCAACAGCAATAGCGCCGCCATCATCGGTAGCACATTCACCAGCTGGCGCAGCGCGGTCACCAGTATGTGCGTCTGCCCGGCCCACCCGCTCCCTAGCGCTAGCTTCACCGGCAGCGCCAGCAGCGCCGAGAAGAAATAAAACGGGTAGCCGTAAAAGTAGTGCTGGTACACCAGAAAATTGCGCAGAGTTTGCAGCAGCGTCTCGCCCGGGGTGAGCATGCGCACCAAGTGCGGGTACTGGGCGTACTCATCCACCTCGAACAACGCCAGCATGTTGGCATCCTGCGCGCCAGTTTGGTTGGCAGGGATGAACATCCAGAACACGATGGCGCTGATCGCCAGCAATGCCAGAAGAACCTGGCGCTGATCTTTCTGCATGAGCCGATTATATCATAGGTGCTTTGCGTTAACAAGCGCGCCGTGTTAGGTCATCTAAAATGTTACTGAGACACCATCGTTAGTTCAAATATAAATGTTACTGACTGAGCTAGAATCGTTATTCTAAATGAAGAATATTGAGGATAGCAATGTTAGAAACAGAGCCGATGAACATAAACGAAAGAAGAAAATACATTTACAAAATGTGGGGTCGATACAAGAAAGCAAATAAAGCCGAGAAAAAAATGTTACTTGACGAAATTAAGGAAAAGGTAAAATCTCTTTGTCCCTTTTCTTCAGGTTGTGCGATTTATATATAGAGCTCAAAACCAATGAACCCGGGAAAAGGAGCCCCATGGTAGAAAATATAATGACCACAAAACTAAAGACCGAACAAATGAAACAATCAGTAACGCAGATGATCGAAGCTGCCAGGCACGACCCACAAAAGTTTGGAGATTTGTATCTGCTCTACTCACAGCCTATCTTTAGGTACTTATACAGCCGCATAGGAAATACTCCAGATGCGGAAGATACAATGGCGCAAACTTTTTTAGCTGCTTTGGAGCAAATCCAAAGGTATAAACACGATGGACACTTCACCAGTTGGCTTTTCTCTATAGCTCGTAATAAGGCGATGGATTATTTCCGCAAACGACGGAAAGAGACACTTCTCAATGAGGAGGATCCAATCTATACCGATATCAGCCAATTATCTCAGGTGATTAAAAATGAACAGATTTTCGCTCTGTCCGAACTCATCAATAAATTACCCGAAGAAGAGCAGGAGCTAATCCGTCTACGCTACGTGGCTGAGTTGAGTTTTGTAGAAATTGGGTATTTGCTTGGTCAAAAAGAAGATACCGTCAAGAAATCTCTCTACCGGCTGCTGGCCCGGTTAAAAACCCAGTTGGAGGATTCTCATGTCTGATCTTATTCCTACTCCTCAATTCGAAGAGGAAATCCGTGCGGCAGTTGCGGTTCCGCTGGCTGACGAAGAGTTTATAAAACGCTTACATGTACGCCTGGTGCAGCAAGCAGAATCTCAACACAAGGTCAATCGTCCTTTTTATTTGAGACCTGCCTGGACGATTACCTTTATTGTTTTCCTGGTTGTAATTATTACGACCCAGGTCATCGGTCCACAGAAAGTCTATGCCAATTTCCTTAAGCTATTCGGTTATGTTCCAGGGATTGGCTTCATCGATCTTAACAAAGCACGGGTACTGAAAAGTGGAGTGACCCAACGCCATGCTGATAAAGAGGTAACCGCGGTACGTGGATTAATCTCTCCTTATGGCACAGATATCTGGCTTGAATTCAATGATGAAGCCCGACCGGTTGATAATTCCTGGTTGGAAACAGCTGCTGGACAGCGTTTCAATCTGCAGAACTGGAATTATGATCCGGATAAAATCGGGACTCATGGTGTGGTCATGCACTTTGCCACATTACCTCAAGACATTAACGAAGTTACCCTCAGATTGGCGGAAGGCTGGAGTCTACCTCTGGTCTGGGTCAAGGGCAACTCTGATGAGATAAAGCCGTCTTCTATTGTGCTGGTACCAACTAAGGTTTTGACAGAAACATCAATTTCTGCGCAAAGTCATTGTTCGCAAGCTCTCGACGTCCAGTTTTGTATCCAGGCGGCTGTACGAACGACAGATGGTCTGCAAGTGCTGTTGGAAGCAACTCCCAGCGAACGTTATTCTCTGGGAAGTGGGTTTAGCCCTTCCATGTTCGACTTACCGGACCAGGAAAGCGCCATAAGTATTATGACTAATGATGGTCATGTTTATCCCGTCGACCCTAACAGGTTTCAGGTGGGCGGTGAACCTTCCGGTTCTGAATCAACGCTATTCTTTCCGGGACTCCATGACCTTCAAGGCAATTTAAAAATCCAAATCTCTGCTGTGATGCTTTCTATCCCGCTTTCAGACCGGATTATTGTCAACCTGGGTGACCACCCAAATGCCGGGCAGATGCTAACGATTGATCAAACAGTTGACGTTGCTGGCATACCGGTACATTTTGGCCAGGCTGAACTGATCAGCGGTGATTCCGGCAACAGCCTGAGGTTAAAGATTACCTCTGATCCAGTTAAAGAGAAAGATGGAGCAACCCCTTTTCTAATTGACCCTGGACGACCGCAAGGAATCCAGGATCGTTACGGTGCCGGTAGAATAGATGGGCGTTTATCACTCCATGTTGAACTAATTCAACAAACCGGTTCAGAACCGGTATATGGCATTCTGGACATTCCTCTTATCAGCGCGTCTATTCTGGTTCATGGGCCCTTCAACCTTTCCTTCGACGCCTCCGACGTACAGGAGTTGCCAAACCCGCAACTTCCAGTGGCGGCAGAAAACGCCTTTGAACCCCTACCAGTTGACGAGCCGCTTCCCATGGACGCCTACCGTTACACCAGCCGCGCTTTGCTGCCCGGCGACCTGCTGAGCATCATTTTTGACGGTGAAAACAGTACTGTCTACGCCGCATCGCCCGCAGCCAATTTTGTCCCCGAAGAAGTTGCCATCCTACCTGGCGAGGTGCTGGCTGTCTACACTCACCCCGACCGACAAGGGATCGACTACCTGACCGGAGATCACAATACACAATCTGCAGATGTCACTTACCGCCAACTCTATAGCCTGCGCTTCGGCGACCCGACCCCGCACCTCATGGTTGGCCAGTTCGAGCCCAGCTCCTACTTCTTCACCTGGTCCTTCGATGGGCGCTTCCTGGCCTACAAGGCTATGGACGACCGTCCCAGCCAGAGTTACCAGGGCTACATCCGCATCATTGATCTCGACTGCCGTGACACAGGTGACTGCCAGCCTTTTTCTTTGAACACCCCTAACCAGGACCTCTACCACATGACCTGGTCACCTGTAGACTATAACCTTGCTTTGGGCGGTGCACCTTTGGATCAGGAGTATGGAGCAGCGGATATCTTTCTGCTGACATTAAACCCTGATACTCGCCAGACGACATTGGTCAACTTGACACAATCACCGATGATCAATGACTGGGCACCCGCCCGATGGACTCCGCAAGGTGATGCATTGTTCTTTCCTTGCCATACTGGGCAGGAAGCCTCAGTGAACGAGTATTCTCTCTGCCGCAGCAACCTGACCGCTGGCACTGATGAGGTGGTTACCGACCAACTCCCGTGGAATATGCACTCCATTTACCTGGCTGCCGGCCGTTGGGTAGTTGACAGTACTATGGTAATGAATAATGGTGACTACAGCCTGCGCAGCTTCGACTTGCAAACTGGTCAGGCAAGCACTATTCTCAAATGGCCTGTTTTTGAAAAACATCCGGCGGAGTTAGTGATCTCACCCGATGGTCAATGGCTTGCAGTATACATACCCGAACAGGGAGGCCTGCTCGCTCTCAACGTCCTAAATCACAATATCATCACCATTATGTCAACCGATGCTGACCAATCCTTCTACACCTGGGTCAAATAGAGGAAGTTTATCCTGAATTTACAATCGTTGCAGCGGTATCACCAGATGAAACATGGATGAAGCCAATCTGGTGTAACTTGTAGCGAATAAAAGAGTTCTACGATGGGCGAGGCAAAAATGGGTTACCGGTTCATTGGTAACCCACAGCTTCACTTGTTTTGTAGAAACCTGGTTGCTTAAGAAGATGAGTGAATCACCGAGTTAAATCACCCTTTGATGCTCAGATTCATTCTTCTGCAATGTCACAATTGAGATCACTTGATTTCTCAGGTTGCACTGGCCAGATCAGGGCGATGTAATTTAAGAGAACTGATCTCCCGAAAATCCTAAACTCGGGCCAATATTGATGATTCTTAATTAATGGTTGGTAAACCATCATAGATGTTTCCGCTCACTCTTCAGGCGGATAGGTGATGGTGAGTCCGTTTACTTTTGCAAAGGAAGTCATTTTGTGTGCCTGGCTGGATTTTTCGCTGAGTATGTCGGTGACTTGCAGGTTACGGACCAACAGAGCATCGCCGATGAGCGAACGATGGCAGCGCCAGGGAACCGCTTCGGCACACATAATCGCCATGCGTTTTTCCTGTGCCAGTTCAATTAATTGCCCCAGAGCGATAGAAAACTCAGGGGTTTGCATATAGTCGGCATATCCGCGAAAGGATGCGTTTTTCCAGGCTGTGTTGGGGGAAGATTTGGTGGTGTGTCGCAAACCCCCTAACCCAGCCAGGTGTAGATAATCGATCCCCGATTTTTGCAAGGCTGCCTGCAGTTCTTCCTGATTGAACTGTGGGTTATGGCGTGATTTAGGGATGGTGCGCACATCCGCAATCATTTCTACCCCAAAGGTTTGGAGAATGCGGATAAATTCGTCAATGGGATGGGTAGAGTGTCCAATCGTATAAATTTCCGGGCTCATGCTGATTTACCTTTTAAGAATGCGGCTTCCTTTTCCTGCACTATTCCGTCTGATATCTCGATTATACGATCTGCGATAGGTTCTATCAGTGGATTGTGAGAGGTAACCAGAAGGGTTATTCCTTCGTGGTCGACCATTTGCCGAAATAGGCGGAAAATCTGTTGGGTGGTGGCTGAATCCAGCTCGCCGGTGGGTTCATCTGCCAGGATGAGTTGGGGCTGGTTTGCCAGTGCGCGGGCAATTGCTACACGTTGTTGCTGTCCACCTGAAAGTTCGTCGGGCAGAGCATGTGCGCGTTTCTCCAACCCAACCGCTCGAAGGCATTGCATAGCGCGCTGCTGGTCCTGTTGTGGGTTGCCCCCAGCCAGCCTTAAAACCAGCTCTACATTCTCCAATGCGGAATAGGTGGGCATTAAGGCAAAGGACTGGAATATAAACCCGATCTGGTTGCGGCGCAGACTGACCAGCTCATTTTCTGAGAAAGAACTAAGCGCCCTGCCTTGAAAATAAATCTCGCCATCTGTGGGGGCATCTAACCCGCCTAATAGATTGAGCAAGGTTGTCTTTCCTGAACCGGATTTGCCTTTCAGAGCTACCAACTCACCTGTATTAATGGTCAGGTTAACCTGCTGTAAAGCCTTCACTTCAAGGTCTGCCATCCAAAAGGAGCGCGAGAGGTTTTCTGTCCGCAGTAATTCGACGATTGTTTCCGGTTTCATTGGGTTCCCCTATGCCAGTGGTTTTTAATTTTTTGCAGGAAGGATGGTTTTCCTTCTTCCAACGGTTCTTCTTGCATATAAATTTGCCCGGTAAGCTGAGCAGGCTGGTCTGCTTCAGAGCTGTGGGAATGCCCGGCAACTGGTTTTAGCAGGATGCCTTGTGGGCTAACTTCTGCTCTGACGCGTGAACCAATGTTGAGGGCAGCCCGCATTCCCTGGGGAAGCTGCACGCGCCCAGCTTTATCCAGCATGAGTAACTCTTCATAAACTGGTTCTGAACTTTGATTATAATCCTCCGGTTTCTCTGCAGTAGGGATGCGTACTGTCTCGGTGCTGGTTTTCCCGTCCCGAATCAAGACCACCCGGTCCACATATCGGCTGATACCCGGGTCGTGGGAGACGATGAGAACGGTTGTTCCGAATTCCCGGTTCATGTCCTGAAGAACATTGTAAATTGTGATGGAAGTTGCTGTATCTAATTCCCCGGTGGGCTCATCAGCCAGGATCAGATCGGGTTGATTGGCAAACGCAACTGCGATGGCGACACGTTGTTGTTCTCCACCAGAGAGCTGCCCGGGAAGGTGCTGCAGGCGGGCACTTAACCCGGTCATCGCGAGTAATTCAGCAGCATTTTGGCGGCTTTCCCGCTCGCTGATTTGATTGATGCGCATGGGTAAGATGACATTTTCCAGTGCACTTAAATAGGGAGACAGATTACGGGTAGTCTGCTGCCAGACAAAACCGACTTTTTTAAGACGGTAATCGTTTACTGCTTTAGCAGGCATTTCTAATAAATTGGAAGCGGCAACGATTACCTTTCCTGCGGTTGGACGATCAAGCCCGCCCAGAATATTGAGCAGTGTGGATTTTCCCGAGCCGGATTCTCCTACAATGGCGGTCATTTCTCCTTTTTCCACCGTTAAATCAAGCCCTTGCAGAGCGACAACTTCGACCCCCTTGTGTCCGCGGGAAATGCTGGAGGGGTATATTTTTACCAGATTCTCACAGATAATTAGATTATCCATTATTGCCCGACTACCTGCTGTCCTTCTTCCAGTCCGGATACAATCTCAACCCGGTTGTTTGCTTTCAACCCAAGTACTACATTCACCCTTCTTTGAACCCCTCCGCTTTCCACAAATACGAAATCCTGCCCCTGGAAGGAGCGAATCGCAGCCGGCGGTAACCAGAGCACATCCTGGCGCGCATCCACTTTAATCAGGATGGTGGCTGCATCGCCTAATCGCAATACATCGGACTGTTCGTTCAAGGTCACCTGGACGGCGTTATTTCCAGAGGATAATGCACTGGCCGAGGTTAAATCCAATGGAATGTTACTGATGGTTGCTGTATATTCCTGGCCTTGTTGAGAGGACAGACGCACCACCGCCTGCATTCCAACTGCCAGTTTGTTCAGGTCTTCCACAGCGGGGATGGACATCAATACCAGTTCTGCCGGATCAGCCAAGGTGATTACCGCCTGAAATGCGCGCACCTGACTACCCGGCACAATACTTAATGAGAGTACCTGCCCGCTGATCGGTGCTACCAGTTCGATGCTTCCCATGGTTTTGGCAGCCAAAGCCAGACGTGATTCGGCATCCTGCAATACCAATTCTGCCAGTCGGATTTCGGTTGCACCACCATCTTCATTCCAGAATTCCGCTTCTGCCAAAGCTTTCTCATAATTTGCCTGAGCCAGGGCTACTTTGGCATCTGCCAGATCCAGATCGGTTTGGGTGCCTTTGCCTTCTGCCCAGTTTAAGTTGATGACGGCACGATCGTAAACTTGTCTTGAAGCCAATAGACTTTGAAGAAGAAGCTGGCGGTAGGGATCCCCCTCTGGCTTATCAGCCACGTCATCAAATGCCTGTTGAGCATCATTGAGCGAGCCTAAGGCTGCAGCTACATCCCCGCGTAATTGTTCCAGTTTTAGCTTGTCGGTCACGCGCGGGTATTGCATGGCTGCCCGATCATTTTTGGCTTTATCCAGGGCGATCTGAGCTTCCCAAAGAGTAATTTTTGCCTGGGCCGCCTGAATGGGTGCATTCAGTTTGGCTTGTTCCAATTTGATTTTTGCCTGCTCATAAGCCAACTCGGCGGAAGCCACGTCAGCCTGGTAGCGTTCCGGTTCATCCAACCTGGCTAAGACTGTGCCGGCTGTTACCCAATCACCATTTTGTACTAGAACTTCTTTCACAAATCCATCCGCACGAAAATATAAGTCTTGCTGGACTTTAGGTGACACGCGGCCAGTTAGTTGCAGCACCTGTTCTACCAATCCCCTCTCAACAGTGTATATCGGTTTCTCCGCCGTGATCGGTGTCGGAACCAGGGTTGGGGTGACCGCCGATTGATTAGCGGAACAGCCGGCGGTGAAAATTAAAATCAGGATCAACGTGATTGGCGGAACGAATTTTTTCATCGAACACTCCCTTTCTTTTTCAGAGGGTCTCGCCCAGCTTAATAGCTTGAAAAATCTTAATTTTGCGCAGGAAATAGACCAGCAAAACCAGTCCCAGCAACAAAACAAGGCTAAACAATAGATAGACCAATATCATTTTCGACCAGGCAATTTGCGTGATCTGTGGCAGTATCTCTACCCCGGTTCCGGTACTGACCGGCAGGTAAGGGATAAACAAGATGGCAATGAACATTCCAATCCCACTGCCACAGGACACTCCTAATACAATCAGACCGGCCAGTTCCAACCCCAGGCTGGTACGCATCTGGGAGATGCTTAATCCGATTGCCCGCAATACACCCAGTTGGATGAAGCGTTCACGGTAAGAAAAGACGGCAAACAGGCAGAAGCCAATTACCGTTAAGGCGGAGGAAGCCAGAAAACCGATTGAAAGCATTCCCAGCACTCCCTGCCGGGCTGGAGTGATTAAAGCCTGGTTGATATCAGCCTGCGTATCGCGTACCCGAACCACACTGACACCCAAGCGGTTTATCCCGCCGACAATTTCATCGGTGCTGGCGGTCGCCGCGGTGTTCAGCCAGACCTCATAGGGCTGCAGCATCCCCCAGGTTTCAAATAGATAATCCAGATTTGCGACAAGCAAAGCCTTCTGACCATCCGATTTCCAGGTGGGGAAGCGTTCAAATACCCCTGCCACCGTAAACGAGGTCGGGAAAACGGTACCGCTGATCACCACGCGCGCATCCAGGGTGCTGCCCACTTCGAGGTTAAAACGTTCCCAGGTGTTTTGATCCACCAAAACGGCATCGGGTGAGGATGCCAGGCGATTGAGCAGCCCATTCAGCGATTCGGCAGCAAAATCCTCCCTGAAGAAGGCTGTCTGCCCAAAATCGGCACGGTCAATGCCGATGAGTTGACCGTTGACCGAGCGGCCGCCGCTTTGCAAACCGGTTTCATATTTCCCAACCCTTGTTGCCGCCTGGACGCCCGGCAGGGAGAGATGATCGCTGACCGGTAAAAAATTCCAATATCCTTCAGAACCGGTAGAGGAACTGCTACTGCTTTCCGCTGCCTGGTCGTTGGGTTTGGTGCTGATGAATTCTCCCCCTTCAACCAGATTCAATGCAGCTCCATTGGTATAGCGGATACTATCCTCAACCGTGCGATCGAGTGAAAAAGCCATTGAAGATGTAAAAGCAGCCAAACCAAAAGTGATCAGGATCAACAACAGTACACTCTGGTATGCGTTCCCGGAACGGGCAAAATGGCGCAGCACATATACCAGACTAACTCCGCGTAGTCGTGCGGAAAGAGAAGCCAACAGGTTGAACAGGAAGGGTAAAATACGCAACACCAACAGACTCAACCCCAAGGTCATAAGCGCCGGCAGCAGAAACAGGAGCGGGTTCTGGTAAGGATCGCTGCTGCCCAGGTTTCTGCCCAGAATAGCCAGCCGGCCGCGCGCTTGCAATGTGTATAGCCCATATGCCGCCGGTAACAGGCAGATCAGATCCAGATAATAACGCATCCAGAACGGCGTACGTTTTTGGCGGACAAGTTCCTGTTTATAAGAGATGATCGTATCGTTGCCATATTTCCAGACCGGCAGCAAACAAAAACCGATCCCCACCAGCACCGCCAGAAGTCCCACACCTGCGTCACGGCTGCTGATTTGCAGGGCGGAAGCGGCCTGACGGGAAAATTCCAGGAACGAACTGGTTTTGCTCATTAACCCGGCCAGCAAATTCCCCAGCAGAATTCCGGGTATTAAGCTGACCAGACCTAATAATGCCCATTCTATAGCGTATATCCCTATAATCCAAAGGCGGGACGCGCCGCGGCTGCGCAGCACGGCAATCTCATTGCGCTGGGAGCGTACGAACAGGTTTGAGATCAAAGCCAGAAAAAACAACACCAGACCTAACACCGGTATGCTGAATGCAAACAGGGAACCGGACAGGCTGCGTACCGCCTGGCGATACTGCCGCATGGCGGATGCCGGAGAGGTCTCCAAAGCCGCATTGGGCAGGATCGCGTTGACCCGGTTTTCCAGCACATCAATATGGGTTAATAACCGGCTCACCTGACTGCTGGTCACCTGGCTGCCGTCCAGCGTCAGGCGCCAGGTAGCTTCATCCAATCCGGAGGGTAACCCATCTACCAACGACCAAAACCCTTCCTCACGGATAAGCAGTTTTTTACGGAAGGATTCCGCCGGGTAGAGCGCCCAAAGTTCGTCTTGCGGGTTTGCCGCCAGCCAAAAGCCGCTGATGCGCACATCATGGCGGAATGCCGCATTCGAAGCGGTAGCCTGGTTGAAGAGCGCATAATCTTGCCCCACCTGCAATCCCAACTCATTAGCCAGGTCAAGGGAGACCAGCGCTTCAATTACATTTCCACTTTCTTCCAGGGGGCGCGGCAGGCGTCCCTCTACCAACTGCGCCTGCTCGAAGACCCCGTCCAGAAAGGCGATTTTCACCAAATCCAGGCGTGCCTGCGGGTTGAGTACCTCCGCCGCCGGATAGAGCTGCAGGTTGGCAGTGGCGGCATAGCGGGTCAATTGTTGCAGGGGCAACCCGATTTGCTGGGCGGCCTGCCGGCTGAGATACTGATCCAATGGCTCATACTGCTGCGGGGTGATGGCGCCATACCAACTGCCGATGTAGCGGAAGACGAAATCGAACGGCTGGCGGCGGGTCTGGCTGCTGGATTCGGTCAATGAACTGCTCAGGATATCGTAATTAATCGCATCGGCGTATATGGGGACTGCCACCGCCAGGGCGACCGCAGCCATCAAACCCAGCACCTGGCTGAGCGTCAGCCAGCGGCGGGAGCGTAAGCGTTTGATCATGAGAATTAAGATTGCTGCAATGGTATGAGGAAGTAATTGCATTGGATCAGCCCTTTAAAAATGAGTACTGATTTCTAATGACCTTTTAAGTATACCTTGCAGCTTGCATTTGATAAAGCCTGGCATATTTTCCGTCGTTTTTCATTAGTTCTTCATGAGAACCATATTCCACAATTCTGCCTTCATCCAGTACGGCAATCACATCCGCCATTTTGACCGTGCTGAAACGATGGGAAATCAACAAACTGGTCTTTCCTTGAATTAATTCCCTGAATTGGTTATATACTTCCAGTTCAGCTTTGGCATCCAAAGCCGCGGTCGGTTCATCGAGGATTAGAAAATCCGCGTTGCGCATGAAGAGCCGTGCCAGAGCAATTTTCTGCCACTCCCCACCGGAAAGGTCTACCCCTTGCTCGTTGTTTTCCACCAGCCAGCGGCTGAGTATGGTTTCGTATCCTTGAGGCAAAGCCTGGATGGTCTCGTGAATTCCGGCCTTTATAGCTGCCTGTTGAACCAAATTCATCGTTGTCTGGTCACTTCCAATATTCATCGTCTGTAGATTTCCGAAAGCAATGTTTTCAAATACTGTTAAATCGAAACGAACAAAGTCCTGAAAAATTACACCGATGCTTCTTCGTAATCCAGCGGGGTCAAATTCTCGAATATCGATTCCATCCCATAATATTTCGCCAGAGGAAGGATCATACATGCGCGTTAATAACTTGACGATAGTGGTTTTTCCGGCACCGTTCAATCCTACCATAGCCAGACATTTTCCGGCCGGAATGGTCAGATTTATATCCCGTAATATCAAGGGGTGTTCCTCACTGTATCGAAAGGAAATATTATGTAGTTCAATAGCAGATACCAGGGGAGCGACAGAACGAGGTCTAGGAGAAATGTAAATGGGTTGGGAAAGAGTTAATAAATCATTATATCGAGAGAAAAATAACAAACATTCTTGAACATTTGATACCGCTATTATGATTCCAGCAATTGCGGATTGAACTCTGCTTGCTGCATTTGAATAAAGAGTTACATCTCCAATACTAAGTCGGTCTAGCAAGGCTTGTATTACAATAATAATAAAAGCGACAGTAGAAACTAAATTCGTAATAATATTTATCCTGATTTCCCAACCTAATTCATGTTTTTGTTGAGCCCGTTGAATTTGATCCAATTCCTCTCGTATGAGTTGAAATCTACTAAGTATAAATTCTCCTAGATTCAATAACCGAAGCTCTTTAACAACTTGTGTAGAAGATAAGATCCCACTGTAATAACCAACTTGGCGTTGTTTTGAAATATTTTTTTCAGAAATAATAAACCGTTGGTGTCCAATTTTAAATTGTATTAAAATCTGTGGTAAAGCAGAAAACGTTACTAGGGTAGCCAACAAAGGATTGAATATCCATAGGATTCCGACAAAACTTACCAAAGTAATTGTATTGTGTAATATACTTGATATGGTGTTAAGAACTTGTGAAGGACCAGACTGCCCCCCTTGAGCACCTAACTGGATAATGTCTCTTATTCTTGGGTTTTCGAAAACTGACAAGCCTTCTAGACTATTTAACTTTTCATAAATTATCACATTTACTTTTAAGGATAAATGGCGGTTTATATCAATATTCAAATAATTTCTAACTGGTTGTAATATTTGATATAAGATTGTTAATCCTGCTTGAAAGGATAATAATACCCCAATTTCCTTCCATGAAAACAATTCCCCCTGAATAGCTCTAGCTAAAACATCAAAAACAAATTTCGTAATCCAAGCTGTTGCAAGAGGAAAAAAACTTTGTAAAACATCAAGCATTATCAAGCATATGAATTGGGTTGGTTGGGATTGCCATAGAATATTGGACATTCTAACAAACATTCTTGCTGAATATAAAAATCCCGACTTCATTCGAATTTACGGAATCCGAGGCAACTTATAATCAGGATCAACTTGTTTTACACAATTTTTCCAAACATCCTCATTTTGTGAGTTATTGGTAGAAGTTACACAGCCAAGATATTTTTCCGCTTTTCTCTGCAATTCGGTTAACGCCTGTGTTACCGGCACCCCTTCGAAAACCGAAGCAAGTGTCTCAGGCCACCATAAATAAAGAGGATAACTGGGATACCATTCTGGGTACTCAAAGATCACATCCTGACGAGGCTGTTCCATTACGGCTTGGTAAACAGAAGCCCGTTCCTCACCCATAATCTGTTTATATTGTTCAGATTCAAGAACAGATTGACGCAATGGTATTCCTACAAACGCTTCCGGTTTATTGGATAAATACTTAAACCATTCCCAACATGCTGCGGGATTGCCAGATTGATTTGATATAAAGAGAGAGGTGCCTCCTTCGTTTGACAAAAGCGGATAGTCGGATAGTGGTAATGGTGCAACCCCAACCTCGAAATCCAATGTTTCGGTTGAGAAATATCCCCCCAAATCCAACCCTGCTTTATTCAGCCACATGGCTGCGCTACCTCTTTCTACAGCAGCATAACGCTCGGAAGCATTGCCTTTTCTCCAATCGATATTTTCATTTATAACCGGAATAATACCGTCTTTATTCATCTTCACTAATAGTGAAATAGTATTAATCACTTTCGGGTGATTAAAGTTAATTACCGGCATTTCTATGGCTAGATCATATAAACCAATTCCTTCTGATGTTAGTAAAAAATTGACAAACTCCCGCCCGTCCAAGGGAACAAACCCAAAGTTTCTTTCTGAAGTAACAGCAATTGCTGTCTGCCAAAAATCATCCCAATCCCATTCTAAGGGTGGGAAGGGTACACCATGTTGATTAAAAAGATTCTTGTTATAGTATAAAACCGTAGGTCTGTCAGCAACAGGTAGTGCGTACAAATCACCATTCCATCGATTCAGTGATAATTCTGGTTTGGGAAGGTGGTTTAGTAGGTATTGCACATTTACGTCTGAGTCTACTAGAGGCTGTAAATTGTAAATCAGTGAATAATTGTAATCACTTACTCCAGTCTGATCGGCAAAACAATCAAAATTTTCTGCTTTAAGTTCGATATTAACAAATGGGAGTCCTGATGATACATAATCCCCTAATTGCAAAATTATATTTGGGTGCTCCAGCATAAATGATTCAGCCAGAACCTCAATAATTTCCATGCTAGTATTTAAGGATGAATCCACATAGAAGTTTACAACGATTGCATTGTCCGAGGAAATTTTAGAAATAGCTGTCGGTTTTGGTGTTGATACCACGACCGGGGTGATTTCAGGAGTAGGCAGTACTGTGCTTATTTGATTCATTGGGATCATCGACAGAGCATTTACAAGGTTAATCGCTCCCGTTTTGGCATTATTCACCGCCCTGCCAAGCTCCTCAAACGGCAAGTTCGAATTGGCACCATACCAGCCGTGCCCCAGCGCGTAGCGGACAGCGGCAGCGGTGCTTACATCCAGCCTGTTCCAAAAACCGCTCGCCTCTGTGGTGGCTTTGCTGGCCGGAATCGCCATGGGGTTTATACCGGGGACTTCCTGCCCAGCCAGGAATTGCAACCAGGCAAGTGCTTCCTGCGGGTGTGCCGTGCCCGCGCTGACCAACCCGCAGGTTGACCACGCTTGCGTTGTCTGCTGATTACTATTAACGCCGCCCTTCGGGAACGGTGCCACCGCAATGGCATCGCCCAGTTCGTTCCGGCGCTGCTCCAAAGAGGACAAAGCATCTACCCACATGGCAGCTTCTCCGGTGCTAATGTAGTCTCTGACTTCCTCTGCTTTGCTTGTAGTGAAATCGATGGGGATATTACCGCTTTGCGCCAGGGAAACATACCAATCGAGGGTATTTGCCAGTTTCAGCGGGTCGTATTCATTTCCATTCTGGCGGTAGATCGCGTCCATCAGCGGCGCCAGCAATGAGGTTGGATGGTTATAATCGACAAAGCCATAACGGGTTACTTCTTCCCCCGAGCGCTTGGTTAATGCCTGGGTGGCTTTTTGAAAATCTTCCCAACCCCATCCAGGTGCCGGGTGTTCCAGCCCTATCTCGTCAAAAGCAGCCCCGTTATACATCACCAACAGGGTCTGGATGCTGAGCGGAATTCCGATCAGACGCCCTTCCGCCCGACAGCCATCCAGCGCGTTCGGCCAAAAGGCATCCTCATCAAAAGTTTGATTCGCTTCCAAGATGGGTTCGATATCCAGGTAATAGTAGATATCCTGCCCCTGTGGTAGACTGATCATCACCACGTCTGCCCGGGAGGCTGCTATCGCATGTTCCAGTGACTGACCGGCAGCCACTTCTTCTACTGGGATAAATTGGATACGGATATCCGGGGTTAGCGATTCAAATTCTTCAATCAGGGTTTCATACTGTTTTTGAAAAAATCCACCAGCCGCGAAGGTGAGGATGGTTTTTGTACTATCATCCATCGCCCCAGATTGTGGGTTACAAGCGGATATCAACACTGAAATGAATAGTGTGATAGAGATTATATTTGTAATTTTTTTCGTAGTGAATAATCGGAAATACGTCATTAGAATCTCATTCAGATTGACAGCTATTAAAAGCCCTTAATAAACTGTTCTCTTTCTTAAGGTTTTAATAACATTTTTTTCAAAGAGAATTTTTTGGATTATTGTTTTTGAAATTTTCTTTAAGGTGAAAGATTGAAATTTGGACAGAATTATTATTGTTTTCTTATTCATAAGCACAAAATGTTCTGAACAATATTTTTAAAACACAAGAGATTTCTAAAAATAGTGATAACTGAGGAACAACATAATTTGGAACATTCGTATTCCCTTGCAGATTTCCTTCGTTCATTCATATTACCCCATTTTTTAAGGCTTTGCAAACAAGTATTTTTCAGTATGCGGCCGTACCTTATGAACACACATATTTCAAAAAATTTGTTGATCAGACCAAATTAATCATCAAAATAACACCATTTTTAAATAAAACTCAACTTCAAATTTGTATTTATGGTTTAATAGAAGCAGCTTTCATCTTTATCCCTTTTCAGGAGTTCTCTTATGACCAAACCCATTCATGCAGTTCTGATTGGCGCCGGTAACCGCGGTGCTGAGAATTATGCTCCGTATGCTTTGCAACATCCCGAGGAACTGAAATTTGTAACCTAGGTTTAGTTGATAAAACCCCCAAAATTAGTACATGCAAGAAAACATGTTGTTTCTGAAAACTATTTCTAGGAAACTATCAAGATAATTGTTGTTCTTCAAAATCTAAATCAGGAATTTTTAGATATTAAGCTTAAAGCTTGTTGAGGATTTAGTTAGTGGATAAATGATTTATATTAAACTAATCAATTTTATGAGTAAACGCTGATCTATTTTAATTAGGTCAGCTTTAAAAAATAAATATTTAAAGTTTACCAATTTTGAATTGTGGCTTCTTCATAAATATAGATTGTTGAATAGGGTCCCACAAATTCATGATTCCCTTTACTTGAATTATATAAAACGAAAGTTTCTGGATAACACGAATAGTCGTCAAAACTAATAAAATCAGAGTCTTGATAGTAAGTACCACTATTCCCTTGATTAGTTTTCTGATTCCAATAACTATAGGTGAGATCTAGACACATTTGTTCAACAGTCCAATAAGAAATCCCAACCCAATTTATACTTGAGTTAGCTGTACTTCGTGCTGTAGCATGCCAAGTTCGAGTATATGTTGATACTGTTTTTAATGCAGTAACGGTTACGCCATCAACATTCCCTGGAGTTGACTCATACGCATAACTAGCATTGGTCAAATTATAATCAACCAATAAAACACTAACTATAAACAAGAAAAATAATAATATTTTTGTTATTCCATTCATCTTAATCTCCTCTAGTTGAAGCTTTGTAGAATTTCATCTGATACTTGATCTTCAGACAATACTTTCAATTCTCTCTTGTTCATCAATAAATTACTGCCATCAGCCAGATTTACCCAGCCTTCATCATACAGCAATTGCCCGGTGTTCCAATCATAATATAAAGTACCAGTGTAACTGACGATAGGGGAGGAAAAGTCTTCGTCTTCAATGGGTTCGTGAAAGATATCAATCGTTGTGATGGTTACCAGATCAATGCCATACCGGTTTTCAAAATTTATTGTCAGATTTGCTTCATCGCCAAATGAAATGATCCGGTCTATTGTCTGCATGCTCATCGACCAGTCCATGGTGGCTGTTTCGATTAACTCGGGGTGACTGGAAGGATAAATTGACCCGTCACTCAACAAGTTTAGCGAAATAAAGGTGCCGTCCAGCATTTGTTTTTTGGAATACATGGCTGCCATTTTTTTCTCTTCGGTAATGAAATACCAGTTATCCAGCATATAACTGTTAGCAATTACTTGTCCGGTTTCGGGGACAACCACGGATTCATCCGGATTTACCATGTCATACACAAAAATTTGAATATGTAGCCACCCTGGTTGCATGAATGTCTCCTGTGATTTGCGGCTGAGTTCATTCCGAATTGTAAGAAGGTCGGTTGGATTAAGTGGTTGAGGGGGCTCAGCTGTTGTTTCTGGTTCAATTTGTGCAACAAGAGTGTCTTCCATGAGATTTATGGTTTCTGTGCTGAGGTTTATTCTTTGAGTAGGGACAATATTTACCACCTTAGCTTTTGCCTGGTTCATGGAATAATGTAGCAGAATGCTCAAAATTAAAATGAGCCCTAAAAATAACAAAACGATCATCGATTTGCTTTGATTTTTCCACATAATAACCTCCTTTATAGGGAAACATCATCATTGTTATAACGAACTCCACTTATAATAATACATTAGCAAAAAAGATTATGAAAGAATTAATCTGTAAAAATAGTCATGTTATTCTCGAAATTTGTTAAGGTTTGAAATTTGATAGAAAATATCATAAACTACTCAAAAGACAAAAGTTCATAATCCGTTTTATGTAAACCTAGTATAGAAAAAAATAATTTTTAAAACAATGTCGTTTAAGCCAGTATTTCATTGCCAATACCGGCAAAGTTGATTGCCAGAATGGCAACTAGCTGTCTGTAAACCGGATCAATCCCAAATGAAGGGCTTTCGCAACCGCTTCCGTGCGGTTGTGTACCCCTAACTTTTCCACGATTTGTTCAATATGGTAACGAATCGTCCGTTCCGCCAGGTTAAGTTCTTTTGCAATGCACTTATTCTCACACCCCCGGCTTAATAACGTCAGGATCATTCGTTCGCGTTCATCCAGCTCACGCTATGGCTGGGCGGTTTCCCCTTGTTTTTATGAGCCGGTGACGATTTTTGTTACCGAAGGGCTGAGCCAGTCTTGCCCGTTGTGAACCGAAATAATGGCTTCAACCAATTTATCCGGTGTTTCATCCTTCATAAAAAACCCGCGGATACCGGCTTTCACCAATTCCATTACCATTCCGGGTTCATCCAACGCGCTTAATACAATAATCTCTGTTGAAATTCCCTCATCTTTAATGAAATTTAAAGCATCAGAATCAAAAGGGTTACTCAAATTAATGCCCATCAATAAAATATCCGGTTGTAAAGTCTTTGTTAATGTAACCATGTCTTCAAAATTTGCTGCCTGCCCAACCACCTGACAATCTTCACACTCAGCCAGATTTTCACAAACACCTTTAACAAAGAAAGGGTGTGCGTCAGCGACGATAATTTCAATAGCCATCTGTTTTTTCCTTACTTCAACCCCGAAAAGACATTCCTAAGGATTATACCGTGTTTTCGGATATTTTTTTGACTATCAGAACGGGTAGATTCAATCACCCGCTTATTGGATTTGCCTGCCAGCACTCATTTGTTATGAAATAGGACATTCCTCCCTGAATCTTCATCTCTACATTTTGGTTTTATATAAATTCATTATCAATAGTGTTTGCAATTAAGTCAATCTTTCCTTACATCTTTGTAAGGATTATGCAAACTCTTTTTAACCACCTGAAGATGGTTGAGGGTTCTACGCAACCTGCTTGAGCTGGTTTTGAGTTTGGCAGACGCAGATTTCAATCTGCGGCGAAGACCAATCCGCAACAATTCCGTGGCCTGACTGATAGCCTTTCGATACTATTTCCGCGTCAGGGATTGACAGACCACAACTCAGACATCGAGTAATAATCCGGATCGACCTTGTGCGCACAGGCGATTGCAGTCTCGTACGTCTTTTCATAAAGCAAAACAGCAGGATATCCAGTAGATTGCATGCAATCCAGGGTTGCTTGGGCTTTATATTGGGTTTCTTTCAATACGGTCCTCATATCCTGACCATCCTGCAGGATTGCCACGATTGTGTCGGTCCACCACTGGCTAAATGGCATGGGTGGAAAAAAACTCACTTCAGATGAAAACTGCAATTTTGATAATGCAGCCCTGTAAACGGCTGCCCGTTCTTCACCAACTGAAGCAACCCAATTTTCAGAGTCCAAAATCGAAGGGTTTAGTGGAATTCCTCTAAACCCATTATTAGGTTGCTGTGATAAAAACTTGATCCATTCCCAGCACACCTGTGGGTTTTCAGTGTGACGGGATATAAAAAATGCACTGATATCACTTGGATCGACTACCTGCCTGGCTGGGTAAACGGCAACTCCGATCTCAAAATCATTTCTGTCACGGGCGGGTGGTGTGGAAGACATACCAATACCATCCAGCCAAAGCAGACCATTCTCAAAGCGGATCAATTCATCGCGCAGCATATAGTTTCCCATAGCTGAGCGGGTACCGCCTGCATCATACAAAAATAGTGCTTTTTCTTCCACCAATGGCTTGAGTTGGTTAAGTAAAGTAACCAGTTGCGGGTTTTCAAAGTCCGCTTTTACCGTTTGGTTTTCCATTTTCAAATAACTGGCATCGCTGAAAAAATAATTCGGCCAATCAAGGTAAGGTACATATCCATAGACACCTTCTTTATTAAGAGCGGCTTGATGTGCCAACGCCCAAAAATCCTTCACCGTCCAATCCAAATCGGGTGGTTCCAGCCCTAATTCCTGTAATAAATCGGCATTGTAATAAACGAATAAAGGATTAATGGTTTGAGGAATACCGTACAAAGATCCATCCACCTGTAAGAGGGTGACCAGATCAGGGTCAAGATCACTAAGAACTAAGTTTTCATCTAAATCTAAAAACGGGTCCAGTGAATAAATATTTTGTAAAAAATTTCCCTCCTGATTTATCTCTTCCAAATGATAAGAAACAGTGGCAGCGGGTGCCAGAAAACAGTCATAATTCTTAATATCATACTCATTACTGTTAATATTTACGAAATCTATCCCCCGCTCGGACTCAATTTCAATATAATATTCCGGATTGGTCCGATTAAATTTCTCTGCCAAGGCCAGCACGGTTCTATTGTCATGCACACCAGGATCGGCAAAATAAACAGCACTCAATGCGTCTTCCGCTTTCTCTGTTTTTGGAAGGGGAGTTGGTTCAGGCGCCATGACTGCTTGTGGTGTATGCTCTACTTCCGGGATATCACGTTCCAAAGCCAGCAGGGAAAAGTTTGCCGGAAATAGATCTGCCAGCCTTTGCCCCGATTGAATTGATGTTTGGAAAGCTTGTGCGATTGGTGTAAAGTCGTATTTCACCCAACCGTACCAGCCGCCTTGCAGTGCCTCCCGAATTGCCGCCTGTCTTTCCGGTGTCTGGCTTACCCATTGAGAAGAATCTTCAATCGCTGCAAGGTTGGCCGGCAAATCTGATGATGTGCCACCCAAATTGCGGCTGAGAAAGTTCAGCCATGTCCAGCCTGCCTCAGGATACCTTGTTCCCGCACTGACCACCGCACAAGCGACACTGACCGGGTTGCTTCCAAATTCACTGCTGGAGGAGGATGGGAATGGAACAAAACCCACTTCAAAATCCAAACCTTGCAGGTCGTACGAATAACCGGCTAACGTTCCTACCCACATGGCAGCTTGATTTCCACGCACCAGATCAATGGTTTTTTCTTGTACATTCACCCCCGGAATGGCTAATTCTTCGGAACGAGCCAGTTCCAGGTACCATTCCAGGGTAATACCCACTTCGGCAGGGGTTTTATTGGCACCTAATAACGCCTGGGTTTCAGGGCGCAGGATAAACCCGGCGCTGATATCCACAAAGCCGAAGACAGGTTTCGTTCCGCTTGTGTCGGATAGCAACTGAACCGTATTTTTAAATTTATCCCACTCCCAGCTTGGCTGTGGGTAGGCTACATTTTTCTGATCAAAAATACTCTTGTTGTAATAAACCAGGCTCGGGCTTAACGATACCGGCAATCCTGCTTGCTTCTCCCCGCTCTGGCAGCCTTGCAGCGCATCTGGCCAGAAATCATCTGGACTGAAGTCCTCATTGGAAATTAATGGCGTCAGATCCAGAAACAGATGATTGATTTCCGCTGATACCGCACTACCCAATAGTATTGTATCTGCCCGTGAGAATAATTTTTCATAATCTATTTCATCATCACCCAGAGAGAGCAATTCAACATGGATTTGCGGGTATTGGCTTTCAAATGTGGTCATTAATTCTTCATATTGAGATACAGTGCCGGCTGTAGCTGCGAAGGTGAGGGAAACTTGATTATTATTTATGGTCTCAGCGGGCTGCTGATTGCAGGCTGTTATCAGCATGATTCCAATTATTAATAAAAGATAAACTTTCTGAAATTTATTATTCACGAATAACCTGGATTGTTTCATGGAGATCTCCTTATGATTGACAGGCAAATTCCGAAATCCTTACCTGATAAAATTTCAATTGCCTTATCCTCGGCTTTATTTTCCATATCACGAATCCGGATCTACCAGCTTCATGCACGCCTGGTAATTTTCGCCAGGAGTTCCATCCATATTAAGCATACAGGTCAGGTATGCTTCCGATTTAAATTGAACATTTTGTAAGGGCACATTTAAATCTTCACCATATTTCAACGCCCCAATGGTGGTTTGAAACCAAAAATAGGGTCCCGTGGTAAGATAAGAAGTATCCCTGCCTTTTTTTTCAAATGGTATCACCTCCATTTGATCAATAATTTTTCGATACAGGGATGCCATTTCTGTCCCGACCAACATCTCATATTCCGGTGAATTTCGAACAGAATTTCGTAAGGGAATCCATCTGTATATGGCTGAATTCGCGGAAAAATATTTAAACCATTCCCAGCATCCTTTTGGGTCTGACGAGTTTTTTGAAATAAAAAATGAAGGGGAACTAGTGAGGGAGTATTTTGGAATATATCCCGGTAACGGAAGCATACCGGGTTCGTATTTGAGTTCTTCGTTAAGATAATCATCCATCGAACTCATCCAAAATACCGCTTTACCTGATAAGATAATTTGACGCCATGTCCAATACTTATCACCCATATCAATATCCAGTTCAGGAATTACACCTTCATACTGCATTTTCAATAGAAACTCGGTGGTTTGTTTTACCTCCGGCGTATTAAATAAAAACACTGGCACTTCCCCGCTTTCATCTATCAGCGGTGAGTTCATACTATCATAGATTACAACGAGAGCCGGGGAGCCTAACCCAAAGCCATAAACTTCGTTCTGCGTGGCTGCCTGGGCATACTGCCAGAACTCAGCAAATGTCCAATCAGCCGATGGCGGTTCCAGACCGGCTTGTTCCAACAACACCGGGTTATAGTACGTAGCATACGCTAGTATAAAAAGAGGGATTCCCAGAATTTCTCCATTATGCTGTGTTGTTTCCAGCGCACCGGGCGGTAAATCAGCCGCTAACGCCATACTTTCCGCATCCCCTTCCAGCAGGGGTGTCAACGGGTAATACGCTTCAGGTTGGTATTTAATATATTGCGAAGAATCGATAAAACAGTCTGCCTCTTCTTGTGCTACATTTGTATAAATATAATAGTCGGTTTGATTTTGGTTAAATTCATTTACCATTTCTTCTAATACTTCCCGATTAAGAGAAGAGGGGTGAAACTTAACAAAAACCGCTCCGGGAGGGATGTCATCCGGGGTGCTGCGAACTTGGATCGCAAACTGCGGTTCAAATGGCTCCTCCGTCTCCGGCGGACTTAACTGCAGAACCGATAAGAGCATGCTGTTTAGGTCACTCTCTCCTGCCAGCACATTATCAAATTCCTGATTGAGTGTTGCAAACAGCCAATGGGTACCATACCAGGCATTGTCTAAGCCTGCTTTCAGAACCGCTTGTTCATTTTCATTAAAACTTTGCCAGTTTGCGTTATTTTGCAGTTGTGCGCTGTATGCCGGAAATTCATTGGGTAACACAAAGGGACCATCCTGTCCGGATAAGTATCTGATCAACCGCCAGGCTGCCTGAGGCTGCTGGCTGCCCGCGCTGATTGCCAGACAGCGTGCTGTGGCTCGGCTCCCTTCCGGCACCGGTAAAAACCCTACCTGTTCACCCAGGACATTACGGTAATCTTCCAGACGGAACAACCCATCCAACCACATGGCGGCTTTTCCGTCCCGGATGAGGGGCTCCAAATCTCCAGGGTATTCCCCTGCCTGTGGAACCCTTACATATCCAAGCTGAACAAGGTTCAAATAGGAACTGAGAGTATTTTCCAACGCGCCTGCTTTTTCTTCTTCATCGCTAATCATCAGATCACGATTAAGCATTGATCCCAGTAAACGCACCATACTGCTCAAATTCACAAAGCCGTATTGTTCAACCTCCTGACCATTGCGCCTGGTCAGGTTGATCGTGTTCAACCGGAATTCTTCCCAGGTCCAATCCGGTGGTGGGTAAGCTACTCCGGCTTCATCAAAAATAGCGCGGTTGTAATAGATCATCTGCAGCGAGGCTGTATAAGGCAGGCCGATTTGCCTTTCATCCACCACGCAGCCTTCCATGACCCCCGGTAAATACTGCCCTTGATCATAGTTTGTATCCGTTTCCGCCAGCGGCTGAATATCCAGGTAGCTATAGGCGTCCGCTCCAACCGGGACAACCGGCAGCGCGATGGCATCCGCCTGGCTGGCGAAACCACTCATGTTGCTGGGATCTACCTCCAGTGGGATATACTGGACATCAATATCCGGGTTTTCTGCTTCAAAAGCTGTTATCAGGGCTTCATACTCCGTCCGCTGACTTTCTATGGCCGCGAAGGTGAGGGTGGTTTTTTGGGTTTTGTCGTCCATGTTTTGGATAGTGTTATTGGAATTACACCCTGTAACTATAAAAACAGATATGATTATTGAATTTAAAATTCTTAATAATTTTGATTTCATTTTCACTTCTTTCTGCAACATTTCCCTTTTAAAAATAATTTATTGATAATCCCTCTGAAACAATTCGATTGCAGTTAATTTTGATCATTGCTCATTAAATATTGATTATTGTATTGATTAAGAGTTATCAACAAAATTAATTTTCATAAACAACCTCAAATGCGTTAGTGCCTAAACGTTTTCTTTGAAAGTAATAATAAGAATTTATCGGTGATTGGTTAAATTAGATTATTCTGAATATAGTAATGACTGGAAATCAGGATCAACCAGCTTTGCGCAACCTTTCCAAACAACCTCATTAAGAGGATCACTATTACTTTCCACACATTTCAAATATGATTCCGATTTCCCCTGCAATTCGGTTAACGCCTGTGTTACCGGCACCCCTTCGAAAACCGAAGCAAGTGTCTCGGGCCACCACAAGTAAAGTGGGTAGCTGGGATACTTTTCCGAATAATCGGTCAATATTTCCTGACGAGGGTGTTCCATCACTGCGCGATAAACCGTTGCCAACTCTACACCAACAATTTGTTCATATCGCTCCGATTCAAGAATGGATTGACGTAATGGGATGCCTGTTATCGCTTCCGGTTTACCGGATAAGAATTTTATCCATTCCCAACAGGCGGTTGGGTTTTCAGCCTGACGCGATATATAAAATGCTGTGCCGTTATTCATCGGCATAAGCGGATATCCGAATGATGGCACAGGGGCAACACCCACCTCGAAGATTGGTGTTTCTGGTGGAAAGTATCCATCATACTCTATTCCAGCCATACTCAGCCACATGGCTGCTTTGCCACTTTGTACTGCGTTCAATCGGAATTGAGAATTACCATTTTTCCAATCAATATGCTCGTCGATAGGTGGAATAACACCATCATTTTCCATTTCTGCCAAATTGGAAACAATAGTATGAAATTTCGGATCATTAAAATTGATCACAGGTGAATCGGTGGTGAAATCGTAAAGTTCAATTCCTTCTGTTGCCAAAAGGATGTTGATAAACTCACGCCCATTAATGGGAACAAACCCAAAAACATCTTCGGAAGCCACTGCTATTGCCGCCTGCCAAAAATCGGCCCATGTCCAGTCTAGAGCCGGGAACGGCACACCTTTCTCAATAAAAATGTCCTTGTTATAGTACAGGACTGTAGGCCTATCAGCTAACGGTAACGCATACAAATCACCATTTATTTTATTTCGCAATACGTCGGATTCCGGTAGGTCATTCAATAAATCTTGTCCCTCATCATCGGCATCAATTAACGGTTGCAAGTTATACAATTGTGAAACATAGTAATCTGATAATCCCGACTGATAAATAAAACATCCATAATTTTCCACCTTTATATCAAAATTAATATATGGCAATCCGGATGATTTGAAATCCTCTAATCGGATTATGATATCGGGGTGCTCAAGCATAAAGGCTTGCGCCAGACCTTCAACGGTTTCCTTATCAGTATGATCGCTGGAATCAACATAGTAATCGACAACAATGGTATCGCCCGACAAAGGTACAGATATTATCGGCGGCTTTGGTGTGGCAACGGCAAAAGCTGTGCTTTGTGGATTTGGTGGTAATGTAACCATTTGATCCACCCGGATCATTGACAGTACATCTACCAGCTTAACGGACCCGGTTTTTGCTTCGTTAACTGCCTGCCCGATTTGCTCGAATGGCAAATTGGAAGCAGCGCCATACCAACCATGTTCCAGCGCGTAGCGGACAGCGGCAGCGGTGCTTACATCCAGCCTGTTCCAAAAACCGCTCGCCTCTGTGGTGGCTTTGCTGGCCGGAATCGCCATGGGGTTTATACCGGGGACTTCCTGCCCAGCCAGGAATTGCAACCAGGCAAGTGCTTCCTGCGGGTGTGCCGTGCCCGCGCTGACCAACCCGCAGGTTGACCACGCTTGCGTTGTCTGCTGATTACTATTAACGCCGCCCTTCGGGAACGGTGCCACCGCAATGGCATCGCCCAGTTCGTTCCGGCGCTGCTCCAAAGAGGACAAAGCATCTACCCACATGGCAGCTTCTCCGGTGCTAATGTAGTCTCTGACTTCCTCTGCTTTGCTTGTAGTGAAATCGATGGGGATATTACCGCTTTGCGCCAGGGAAACATACCAATCGAGGGTATTTGCCAGTTTCAGCGGGTCGTATTCATTTCCATTCTGGCGGTAGATCGCGTCCATCAGCGGCGCCAGCAATGAGGTTGGATGGTTATAATCGACAAAGCCATAACGGGTTACTTCTTCCCCCGAGCGCTTGGTTAATGCCTGGGTGGCTTTTTGAAAATCTTCCCAACCCCATCCAGGTGCCGGGTGTTCCAGCCCTATCTCGTCAAAAGCAGCCCCGTTATACATCACCAACAGGGTCTGGATGCTGAGCGGAATTCCGATCAGACGCCCTTCCGCCCGACAGCCATCCAGCGCGTTCGGCCAAAAGGCATCCTCATCAAAAGTTTGATTCGCTTCCAAGATGGGTTCGATATCCAGGTAATAGTAGATATCCTGCCCCTGTGGTAGACTGATCATCACCACGTCTGCCCGGGAGGCTGCTATCGCATGTTCCAGTGACTGACCGGCAGCCACTTCTTCTACTGGGATAAATTGGATACGGATATCCGGGGTTAGCGATTCAAATTCTTCAATCAGGGTTTCATACTGTTTTTGAAAAAATCCACCAGCCGCGAAGGTGAGGATGGTTTTTGTACTATCATCCATCGCCCCAGATTGTGGGTTACAAGCGGATATCAACACTGAAATGAATAGTGTGATAGAGATTATATTTGTAATTTTTTTCGTAGTGAATAATCGGAAATACGTCATTAGAATCTCATTCAGATTGACAGCTATTAAAAGCCCTTAATAAACTGTTCTCTTTCTTAAGGTTTTAATAACATTTTTTTCAAAGAGAATTTTTTGGATTATTGTTTTTGAAATTTTCTTTAAGGTGAAAGATTGAAATTTGGACAGAATTATTATTGTTTTCTTATTCATAAGCACAAAATGTTCTGAACAATATTTTTAAAACACAAGAGATTTCTAAAAATAGTGATAACTGAGGAACAACATAATTTGGAACATTCGTATTCCCTTGCAGATTTCCTTCGTTCATTCATATTACCCCATTTTTTAAGGCTTTGCAAACAAGTATTTTTCAGTATGCGGCCGTACCTTATGAACACACATATTTCAAAAAATTTGTTGATCAGACCAAATTAATCATCAAAATAACACCATTTTTAAATAAAACTCAACTTCAAATTTGTATTTATGGTTTAATAGAAGCAGCTTTCATCTTTATCCCTTTTCAGGAGTTCTCTTATGACCAAACCCATTCATGCAGTTCTGATTGGCGCCGGTAACCGCGGTGCTGAGAATTATGCTCCGTATGCTTTGCAACATCCCGAGGAATTGAAATTTGTGGCGGTGGCGGAGCCGCTGGAAGAACGCCGCAAATCATTCGCAGAACAACACCAGATTCCGGTGGAAATGCAGTTCGAATCCTGGGAGCCTTTGCTGGAAAAACCAGCGTTGGGAGAAGTGGCGCTGATTTGTACTCAGGATTGGCAGCACACCGCCCCGGCTGCAGCGGCTATGCGCGCCGGATATCATATCCTGCTGGAAAAACCGATGGCGAATAAGCTGGAGGAGTGTAAATTGTTGCTGCAGGTCAGCCAGGAGACAGAACGTCAGATGCGCATCTGCCACGTGCTGCGCTATACACCACATTTCAAAAAAATGCGGGAGCTGCTGCAATCGGGGGTGTTGGGGCAAATTGTGGATGTCGATCACCGCGAAAATGTGTCTTTCTGGCATATGGCACATTCGTTTGTGCGTGGTAACTGGCGCAACCGTGAGGAATCCAGCCCGATGATTCTGGCGAAATGCTGTCATGACCTGGATATCTTGCCGTGGCTTTTAGGCCAAAAACCGGTGCGTCTGGCTTCCAGTGGTTCTTTGATGCACTTTAAAGAAGAAAATGCGCCGGCAGGAGCGCCCCCGCGCTGCCTGGATGGCTGCCCGGTGGCAGAAACCTGCCCTTATTATGCACCGCATATCTACCTGGAAATGGCGCCTTTCTGGAACAGCATTGCTGATACCAGCAAAGGCTTCACTCGCTGGGCAGCCCATCAATATACCGAAAATCCAGAGATGATGAAAGCGCTTAGCCTGGTGCTGCCAGCTTTGCGGCAAATGACAGATTATTCCGGCTGGCCGCTCACGATTCTGACCCACCACCCCAATCGTGAATCTATCACAGAAGCATTACAAACGGGACCGTATGGGCGCTGTGTCTACCACTGTGATAATGATGTGGTCGATCATCAGGTGGTGATGATGGAATTTGAGGATCATGCTTCGGTGACCTTGACCATGCACGGACATTCGCATTATGAACACCGCTCCACACGGATTGAGGGTTCGCATGGCCGCCTTATGGCAGAATTTGGTAATGGCGGCTCCTGGATAACGGTGGATGAGCATCGTACCGATTGGCACCAGGAATTCGACACCAGCGCTGAATTAGGTTCCGGGCATGGCGGCGGGGATTTTCGGCTGGTAGAAAACTTTTTGGCGAGTATCCGCGCTGGTACTTTTGAAGAATCGCTGCAGGGTGCAAGAGAGGCGTTGGAAAGTCATTTGCTGGCTTTTGCAGCAGAAGAGTCAAGGTTGAGGGGCGTGTTTATCGAACGCACTTGGTGGGCTTAAACTCAACTTTTTAGCTGTCTGTCTTAACATAACAGGTTTTTCTTATGGTCTCAGGCGTGCAGTGGTAAAATTACCCTTGTTTGGGATTCAAACAGGGATGTTCTATCTTGCCTGATTTAATTGTATAATATAAAACAAATGTTCTGATTCTTAATTTATTTAAGTGGAAAATGGAATGGAGTAGGTTGCGTGAGTAAGCAATATAGCGCGGATCAAATTATTGAGCTGGAGTTTCTGGATGCGGTGCGTCGCCGCCCGGGAATGTATATTGGTAATAACAACCTGCATGGTCTGCATCACATCTTGCTGGAAGTGCTGGATAACTCGGTAGATGAATGTATGGCGGGCTATGCCACCAAAATTATTGTCGTCATTGAAAAAGATGGTACGGTTGAAATCACGGATGATGGGCGCGGAATTCCGGTAGATTTCAAAGCAGATGTCCGCATGAGTACACTGACGCAGGTGCTGGTGAAACCGCATGCCGGCGGAAAATTTGGCGGCGATGATTCGGCTTACAGCAGTTCGGGTGGTTTGCACGGCATTGGCTTGAAATGTACGAATGCCTTTTCCAGTTTTCTGGAAGTGGAAGTGCACCGCCATGGTCTGGTTTTCTACCAGCGCTTTGAAGACGGTGGTATTCCAGTTACTCCGGTAGAGATTTATATCCATGCAGTCAAACCTGAGAACAAAGCCGGTGAGATCAACGAGGAGACGAAGCTGGTCCTGACTGGCAAAAAAGAGCTGGCGAAAGCTTTGGAGATAAATCATATGCAACTGGCGGTCCAGGCTGATGCAGAACAGCAAAGCGGGACGATCTTTCGCTTTCGACCGAACCGCGCCTGGTTTGCGCGTGAGATGGAATGGCCGAACCCGACCAAATTTGTACCCTGGGATGCCGAGCGATTGAGCACCCGTTTCCGCCAGATTGCCCACCTTTACCCGGGCGTCCTGATTGAATTTCTGGATAGACGCTTCCATGATGGTCCTCCGGAGGTGTTTTTCTCGAAACGGGGGCTGGTGGAATATATTGATTATTTAAATGAAGATGAAAATCCATTGCACAAACCGATTACCTTCAAAGAAACGACGGAAATAGAAGTAGAAGGCGGGAAAGGCAGCATTGAGGTGGAAATCGCGCTGCAATATGCTGGTGAAGACACCCAGATTTATTCCTTTGTCAACGCCATCCCGACGCCGATGGGCGGTACGCATGTTTCCGCCTTCAAAGCCGGGCTGACCAAAGCGGTCAAACAGTTTGCAGTCAATAAAAAATTGCTGAAGGGCAATATGGACGTGCGCGGGGATGATGCTTTGCTGGGCTTGACTGCCATTATCAAATTAACCATGACCAGCACGCCGCAGTTTCTTTCACAAACCAAAGAAAGCCTGACCAGCCCGGAAGTACATGGGCCGGTGTTATCAACCACTTACAGCTATATGAGCGATTATCTCGACAAGAATATTCCAGTTGGTAAAGTGATTGTCAACCAGGCTGTGGCAGCCGCGCGCGGGCGTGAAGCCGCCTCACAGGCGCGTAAGCTGGTGATTCGCAAATCTGCAATGGAAGCCGGCGAATATGTGTTGGGAAAACTGGCGGATATTCAGCGCCGTGGTGGCAACCCATTGGTACCTTTGGATCATACTGCCCTCTATATCGTGGAAGGTGATTCGGCTGGCGGTTCCTGCAAACAGGGACGTGATTCACGTTACCATGCCATTCTGCCGCTGCGTGGAAAAATTCCCAACGTAGAGAAGATGAAGATCAACGATATTCTCAAGAATCGCGAGATTGCTGCCATCATCGCTGCAGTGGGCACCGGTGTTGGCGCGGATTGTGACGTATCCGGTATGCGCTATGGGCGCATTTCCGTGTTGGTGGATGCCGATGTGGACGGCTCGCACATCGCCACGCTGTTAGCGACGCTTTTCTACCGCACGATGCGATCGGTGATTGAGGAAGGACGTTTCTTCGTCGCCCGGCCGCCCTTGTATCTGGTGCGAAATAAGAGCGGGAAAGAAGCGCGCTATGCCTATTCAGAAGGGGAACGCGAAGAGATCGAGAAAGCTTTTGGGGGATCTCGCAGTGTAACCGTGCAGCGTTATAAAGGTCTGGGTGAGATGAACCCGGAACAGTTGCGCGAGACCGTATTTGTGCTGCCGGATGAAATTTCCGGGAAGCAAAGCAAACGCCGAGGTAAAGCCAAAGAGGCAGCCGGCCCGGCTGAACGGGAATTGACCGCAGCGGATTTCTCGCAGCGCGATCTGCGCATGGTGATTGATGACATTCACCGCACCCGCTCACTGATTACCCGCCTGATGGGCACTGAGGTAGCACCGCGTAAAGAATGGTTAATGAATGTGGATTGGAGTGCTGAAGAGTAAGCAGCCAAATTGAGGTAGAAATGACAGACAATAATGATTTTCAGAATGAAATTGCCGAGGTTCAGGAACAAAGCCTGGACCATTTTATGGAAGAAGCATACCGGCGTTATGCAGTCCTGACCATTTTGGATCGCGCCTTGCCGGATGTACGTGACGGCTTGAAGCCGGTACAGCGCCGTATTCTGTATGCGATGGGGGATATGAGTTTGTGGCATGCTAACCCGCACAAAAAATCGGCGCGCGTGGTTGGCGAGGTGTTGGGCAAATATCACCCGCACGGTGATCAATCGGTCTACGATGCAATGGTGCGCATGGCGCAAGATTTCTCACTGCGGGTTCCATTGATCGACGGGCAGGGGAACTATGGCTCTATCGATGGAGATAGTGCGGCTGCGATGCGTTACACCGAAGCCCGCCTGGCGAGTATGGGTGAAGTCATGCTGAGCGATATTGAGAAAGATACGGTTGACTGGCGCCCGAATTTTGACGGCTCTCTGGAAGAACCGATGGTGCTGCCCACCCGTTTCCCTAATTTGTTGGTGAATGGAGCCACCGGTATTGCCGTGGGGATGTCCACCAGCATTCAGCCGCATAATCTGGGCGAGGTGTGCGATGCGGTCAAGTTTGTCGCCCAGAACTGGAAAAAACGGGAAGCCATCACAGTAAAAGAATTGATGAAATACATTCCAGGACCGGATTTGCCAACTGGCGGGTTGTTATATCGCTATCGTGTCAACGGAGGAGATGAACCGGTGGATATGATTGCCCAGGCGTATGAAACCGGGCATGCCACGCTGGTCTGTCAGGCCAAGGCGGATATCCAGGATATTGGCGGGGGTAAATCGGCGATTGTGGTCACCGAGATCCCTTATCAGACCCAGAAAAACACCATCCTGGAACGGATTGCTGCCAACCGCGAGAAATTCAACGGCATCACCGATGTACGTGATGAATCCGATTTCACCGGTATGCGGGTCGTATTTGAGGTCGCCCGCGGCCTGGATGCCGAAGATGCGCTGGACAAATTGCTGGCAAACACCCAAATGCGCTCCAGCCTATCGCACAATGCCCTGGCGCTGGTGGTGGATGAGAACGGTAAGGCGGCGCCAAAGAACCTGACATTAAGGGAATTAATTGTTGAATTTATCAAACATCGTTTAAATGTCATCACACGGCGTTCGCGCTATGACCTGGAAAAAGCGGAAGAACGTAATCACATCCTGGAAGGCTTGTTGAAAGCCATCAGCATGATCGATCAGGTTATCAGCATCATTCGCAAATCTCAAACTACTGAGACGGCGCGCAAGAACCTGATGAGTGAACTGGATCTGACTGGTGTACAGGCACAGGCTATCCTGGATATGCCCTTAAAACGCCTGGCGTCCCTGGAACGAAAAAAGTTAGAGGATGAACGCAAGGAATTACTGCAAAGAATCAAGTATCTGAAATCCATTCTGGCATCGCAGGAGAAACGCCTCGAGATTGTGATCGAGGAAACCGAAGAAATCAAAGACAAACATGCCGAACCACGTAAAACAGTCATCGTCGAGACCGAAGAGGGACATCACGCCGCGGTGACCGTCTCTGACATGGTCATTCCCAGCGAAACCCAACTGGTTATAGTGAATGCAGACGGTATCCAGCGGGTGGACGCGCGTGGCTACAAGGATTCAGCTGCGAAAGGTAAACCTTCCAGCCGGGCAGCCAATATTGCCTTGCTGCGCGAGACTATAGAACCTGCCGAGACTGTTATTCTGGTGTCCAATCAGGGGCGCTGCTGGCAAGGAAATGCTGGCCGTTTACCTCTAAGTGGAACTTTTCAGGAGATTGGACTAAAACGTGGAGAAAATGTGGTTGGCATGGGAGTGGTGCAGGAAGGCGCCAAACTGGTGATCGGCACCACTGCCGGTATGATCAAACGGGTGGAACTGACGGATGTGCTCAGTACCCGTGCTGAAGCGACCTGGGCAGCGATTATCGGGTTGAACGGTACGGGGGAGGAAGTCTTGTTCGCAGCGGTGGCCAGTGATGATGCACATGTGATGATTTGCACCTCTGGCAGTGAAAAAGTTGCTCCGCGGGTTCTGCGCTTTGAATCCGGATCGATCAACCCGCAGGCAACGCCCTCCGCTAAAGGAGTGACAGCCATCAAGATGCTGGGCGATCGCCTGGTGTCTGGACTGGTGGTAGAAGCCAATTCTTTCAAAAAGAGTTTTGCTTATTCTGTCAGTGCTAAAGGCCATGCCAAACGGATTGTATTGGATGAGTTCCCGCTGCAGGGGCGCGGTGGTCAGGGCGTACAATTGTGGAAATTAACTCCGGATACCGGGCTGGTGACCGGCTTTACCGTGGGCATGGAGAAGGATCAGATCGATATTTACTCCAGTAAGTCGAAACGCTTCCGTCTGGATGGCAAAGACCTGCCCCTGGTCACCCGTGCCACCAAAGGGGTTGATCTCGGTAAGAAGTACGTCAAAGGAAAATTGTTCGGCGAGGATGAAACCACAGCCGGATTGGTGGTGTGTTAATTATGCCGGTTAAAGCCAGTCTGCATGAGAACGAGCAGGGTGACGTTGATATCTTCCATGTGTTTGACACAATAGAAGTGTATGACGGCTCTTTGGCATTAGCAATTGATCATCTCCTAAACCATATCAAGGTTTTGGTCTCCTCTGTCTATTTGCCGGATGACAAACAATTGCAAATCGCCTGCCAACGGCACCCCTTATTAAGGAAGGGAAGCCCTGAAGTTCGCAGCCGCGAACGCATTCTGCTGGCGGACTGTATTCGCCTGCTGGATGGGCTGGTAGAGATTGCCCGATTGGCATCTTACCCGGAGACCAGCGGGCAGGCACGTCAGGAACTGGAAGAGCTGAAAGCTTCCGTCCCCTTTCTGGATTACCGCTACGAAAACGACCCCTATCCCTCTGATCTGGATCGGGAATAAATTAATCGCTTCAACACCAGAATAAAACTCCGGAGGATGATCCTTCCCCCGGAGTTTTTATTTGCCGGGAATTCGATCTGTTTTCCTTCACCACCTATAACAAAAAAACAACCACTTGTCGAAAAATTGTTGCCACGGATCATATCTTTTTTGTATACTCATTTCAATCATTGAAAGGATGAAATATGCAGATTGAAATTCAAGTGGATGAAAAGCACACAGAACTGAAAGTTGTTATCCTGACCAATAAAATGACTGAGGAGGTGGCTGAAATTTTCAACAAGCTGTCCGAAACCCAACCATTTACTCTGGCAGGTTTCAAAGAAGATAGTTTGGAGATCCTGAATCCGGAGGATATCATTCGTATTTACAGCATGAACCAGAAAGTGTTTGCTCAATCGGAGAAAGATGTATACACCCTGCGGCAGCGGCTTTATGAAGTGGAAGAAAGGTTAGCCCGATTGCGGTTTGTGCGCATTTCAAACTCAGAAATTATCAATTTGAACTATGTGATCAAAATGGACATGAATTTTAGCGGCACCATTTGTGTGCGCCTGGCTGGAAACATTTCCACGTTTGTTTCCAGGCGTTATGTAACCAAAATTAAACAAACTTTAGGACTGAGGTGAAATGATGAAAAAACAAATAATATTTAGAATGCTGATCGGCTTTCCATTGGGAATAATGATTTCCAATATCATCACCATCATTGTCTCGTATTCTATTGGAAAAGGACAGTATTATCCGGTTGTTCCGTCTCTAATTCAGCAAATAGGCAACGAAACCACAGCCGTAGTGGTGCAATTGGTCTTGTCTGGGATTTATGGAGCGATTTGGGCAGGCAGCTCGGTGATTTGGGAAATAGAAGATTGGAGCCTGTTGAAAATGACAGTGACCCATTTCCTAATCAATTCCGTTGCTACTTTTCCAGTTGCGTACTACACTCACTGGATGGAGCACAATCTGACAGGCATCGCCGCTTACTTTGGGGTCTTTATTGCAATTTATGCTGGTATTTGGGTCGGGTTGTTTGGTGTATGGAACCGCTGGGTCAAGCAAATTAATACAAAAATTCAAGAGATAAACTAAGATTTTTCTAGGGTGCGGCAGAAGATTTGCGAGGAATTGCCTTCCAGCTAAAAAATAAAAGACACTCAGCACAACCGAGTGTCTTTTATTTTGGGGTGTAAAACGATAGGGAGATTGATAATTTATCCGGCTTTAAAGTCTTCAGCGCCGGAAATCTTGCCGATCAGTTCTTCCGGATGGTGAATTAACACCGGTACGTGCTGGGGGCAAATATAGAGGTTTTTTTCTTGATAATCTAATTGAATCAGGGGAGCATTTTGATTGGTCACGCCGCAAACGATGCATTTCTTTTCCATGTGGGGTTCCTTATGTATGTGAAATTTTGATGTTGATGAGGATCAAATCGGACAAATTATATCATAATTTTATTGCCAAATCATATGTTTTTTGAGCCAGTTCACGGATAGAAAGCACCTCTTTTCCTTTAATATAGGTCTCCAACCGGTCACCGATGGGTGCCGCCCATTGGGCTGGCACTGGTTTGAGGATACCGAGGATATTTCCGGCTAACCCGGCGTTGCAATCCACGTCCACCCCGGCTTGTGCCAGCAGATGAAATGTTGCGGTCATGTCTCCATTGCCAAACCAGAGGGCATAAATAACAGCGGCAATGTTGGGGTAAGCGTGAATCCAGTTGTAACGTTCGTATTTTTGCTCGAATTCTGCCCAGGTGGCAGCCGGGTCGTGAGATTCAGCCAGTTGCTGCAAACAATCATGAACGACGGCAGCATACTCGCTCTTTTGGGGCAGGTATTCTGCCGCTTCTTTCAAAATAGAACGTACATCTGAGCGGATGAATGCTAATGAGGTTAACACCGCGGCATATAGCTCTCCATAAACCCCGTTATGCTCATGACTGACAATGCCGTCCAGGTATGCCAGCCGGGCAGCTTCCATGGGCCAGCCAGGCGCCAGCATTCCACATACCATGCCACGCATCTGAGCGCCGATCCAATGTGCAAAAGGATTGTTGAACGAACCGGATTGGGGCGGCAGAATCCCCTGGTTGAGATTACGCAGCGCCACCCATTCAGCCGACCAGCCAAATTGAATCTGGCGCACCCATTCCAGCCCAATATCTTCAGCGGTGAGATCGCGCCTCAGACGTTCGAATACGTCCAGGAGCACCAGTTCATAGACGACATCATCGTTGGTTGTTTCAGGGGTGGTGATGTACTCACGGATATCTCCGTACACCTTGCGAATTTGTTCACCGGTATAGCCTTCAATCGCAGTACCAAATGACCCGCCAGCCAATTGCCCTAACCAGCCCTGATAAATGCGTTCAGCCAGATCTTTCTGACCGGCCAGCATTGAATGAGAATTTGTTTTTCCCATAGCAGCAATCACTTCCTCCCAACGGGTGGGGTGCTGGTACTGATGGATGGGGTTACCGGGGTCGAGAGGGGCTGTATTCAGCGCTGCCAGAATTTGGGCGGTGACCACCCGCAAATCCTCGATTTTGCCAGCCTGAAATAGTTCAATCCCTGTTGGCAGCAGGGCTTCTGCCGTGCTGACATCGAAACCGCGGTTGCCGAGTGCCTGAACCATCGAAAGATATGGTATTTCCGGCGCGCCCGAGCCCGGGACTTTCGAGTCCCAGAACATCATCAGGAGGTTATCGCCATACGGGATTTGAGAGTCACTTTCATACCAGTTCGAGCTATGAACGCGCCGATCGAGTGGCACGGCTGCTTTGCGCAGGTCGCGTTCCATTTCCCATGCTTTTTTCATGCTTTTCGTTTCCTTTCCTGAATGGAATAAAAATAAAGAGCGACCAGGGTGGCTACATAAGGCACCATGGATGTAAATTGAGAGGGCATATATTGCTGGAGGAGCAGCCCGAGCCCGTCGGTAAAACCAAAAATCAAGGAGATTAACGCAATACCCCAGGGGTTTCCATTGACCAGAATTACCGCCGCCAGTGAGATCCAACCCCGCCCCGCGGACATGTTTTCACTGAAGAGGGTCACATATCCCAATGAGAGAAACGCCCCAGCCAGGCCACACAGAATGCCGCAAATGATCAGTGACCAGATGCGGATTTTAGCGGAAGGCACTCCGCTGGAGTCCAGGCTGGGAGCGTTGTAACCAGCTGCCCGCAGCCTTAAGCCAAAGCGCGTCTTAAAAATGAAGAAAGCCGAGATCAGAACGGCTAAAATGGTGACATAAACGAGTATATTCTGACCGCTGATGATCTCCCCGAGGACAGGTATTTTGTTGATCAGCGGAATCTGCAGACGAGGGATGGGCACAATATCCGGGCTTGAAAAAGCACCCTTCACGTTGAAGATCTGGCGCAGCATATAAGTGGTAGCACCCAAGGCAAACAGATTTAAGGCGATCCCGGTTACAAATTCATCCGTTTTCAGGGTAACAGCAAAAAATATAAAAATGCCAGCCATTAAGAGTGAGCCAAGAATGGCACATAGAATGCCCATCAACCAGGAATTGAAATAATAAGAACCCAACACGGCAAAAAATGCACCGCCCAACATCATCCCTTCCATGGCGATATTGAAGATGCCCGCGTAAAATGTGAACGCGCCTCCCAGAGCGGCCAGCAGAATAGGCGTAGCACCACTGATCATCCCTTTGATAAGTCCGGTGAAAATGTTCATGCTGATCTCTCTCGCGCTTTCCGTTTTGCAATTGTTTTATCCAGAAAGATGTCCAGGTATCCACGCCCGGCAACGATGACCAGGACGGTGACAGCCTGTAAAACCTGAATGAATTCCTTGGGCACAGCGGTGATTAATTCCATACCCAAAGAGCCGGTTTGAATGGCGCTGAAGAATAAGCCATATAAGAGCGTTCCAAATAATCCATTATTGGCGACGACGGCAATCATCACCCCATCCCAGGCATAATTGGCGCCCAGACCTTTAAGGAAACGATGGGGACCAGCCATTAATACCAACCCGCCTGCCAGGCCGGCTAATGCTCCGGTGACCAGCATCACGGTGACATAGTTTTTATCGATCTTAATTCCACCCAGCCGGGCAAATAAGGAATTTTGGCCGGTAATCCGCCATTCATACCCGGCGGTCAGGCGGTTGAAAACGAAATAGATGGCAATAAAAGCCAGAACCATTACAATCACGTTGGAGTTAAATTCTCCCCAGATTGGCAGCCAGCCTTTCTGGTTGATCTGCGGGGTCATTGGCGAATAGGCAGTCTGATCGAAAATCGGGTAGGAAATAGCCCAATAAGTGAAGAAATCAGCGATCATGTTGAGCATCAACGTGGTGATGAACTCATCCATGTTGAACCATTTACGCAACATGGCAGCCACTCCTGACCAGAGTGCTCCGCCCAGCATCGATAATAATAACAAAACAGGAATTAATAGAAAAGCCGGCAAATCCAGATAGAGACCGCCCACGGTAGCGAAGAGCGCGCCCATTAAGAGCTGCCCGGGTTGCCCGAGGTTGACCGGACCGGATGCGAAAGCCACCGAAGCGGATAACCCGGTCAAGATCAAAGGAACCGAATTTCGCAGAGTGGTCGCCAACGGATAAAGACCGAATAATGAATAATTGAACAGAGCACCGTATGTCTCGATCGGATCATATCCCTGAAAGAGCATAATGAAAGCCCCAATCAACAAGGCGATCAGGATTCCTACAAAGCCGCTAATTATTTTTCTTTGCATCCTTCTCCTTTCCTTCCAGCATCAGATACCCGACCTGCTCGATATCGGTCTCTTCAGTTGGCAAATCGGCAACGACCCGCCCGCGATAAAGCACCAGAATGCGATCTGTTATTCTGAACAGCTCTTCCAAATCTGCGGAGATCAACAAAATAGCTCGTTGCTGAGCTTTCATTTTCAGGATAAGTTCATGAACATATTCGATCGATCCCACGTCCAGACCGCGGGTAGGTTGATCCAGCAGCACAAAAGGAGTCTCGAGCAATAACTCACGCCCCAGGATCACCTTCTGCTGGTTCCCACCGGAGAGCGACCGGAAAGGGTTGTCCATGTTGTCCATTACCACCGAGAATTGTTCTTCAATCTGATGGGTAAATTGACGGGCATACTGGTCATTTAAAAGCAACCCACGCCAACTGGTGAAATTTGGATTAAGGCGGTGATGGGTCATCATCACGTTTTCCAGGATGGAGGCTTTAACGGCAGCCCCCATTTTGGCACGATTTTGGGAGACAAAAGAGATAAAGCGGCGACGTTCGAGGATGTCTGCAGCGGTAATATCAGTCTGGTTGATGAGGAAGTTCCCCTGCGTGATTTTATTCAACCCCATGATGGCGTTGACCAGTTCAAACTGACCGTTGCCTTCCACCCCGGCGATGCCGACGATCTCACCTTCACATACATGGAAGTTGATTTGATCCAGGCGTTTATGATGGGTTCCATCAATATAAGTCAAATCATTTACCTGGAGGACTTTTTGACCTGTTACAATATTTTCGCGCAAGGAGTGAAATAATACGGTTCTACCAACCATCATTTGAGCCAATTCTTCTTTGTTTGTCTCACTGGCATGAACGGTGGCAATTTTTTTCCCTTTGCGCATGACGGTGATGCGGTCACTGAGATCGAGTACTTCTTCCAGGTGGTGAGAGATGAAAAGAATGGTGTGTCCATGATCACGCAGGCGGCGTAACTCATTGAACAATTGGGGAATTTCCTGCGGTGTCAACACAGCAGTTGGCTCGTCCAGGATAAGGACGGAAACATTGCGATATAAGAGCTTCAGGATTTCTACCTTTTGGGCAGCTGCCACAGAGATATCATCTACTTTCGCATCGATATTCAGGTTGAATTGGAATTCATCTACCTTCTCCTGAACCAATTTCCGTGCTTTTTGTTTATCAATCTTACCGATAAAATTGACCGGTTCTGCACCCAGGATAATGTTCTCCCACACTGTGTATTGCGGTATTAATAAGATTTCCTGATGCACCATCCCGATGCCGTGCGCAATCGCTTCTCCGGGTTCCTGAAAGTGAACGGATTGGCCCTGAAAAAGGATTTCACCCTGATTAAATTGTTCCAGACCATATAACACCTTCATCAAAGTCGATTTGCCGGCGCCATTTTCACCCACAATCGCGTGGATTTCACCTTTTAAGAAATCGGTAGAGACCTGATCTACCGCTACGACATTGGGCGGAAAGACCTTGATGATATCTTTCATTTCGATCAGAGACTGCATCTGTTCTCCAAAAACCGTTGGTAACTAGAATGAAACCTTGCGAAAAGAAAGCAACGATGAAGCCCTCCCTTTTCGCAAGGTAAAAATCAGTTATTTCAAGAATTATTCGCCTTTGTACATCTCCACTTTTAAGGAACCGTCAATAATCTGTTGGCGAATTTCCATGACCTTGTCCTGAATGGATTGGGGTAGAACCTGTTCTTTGGCTTTCATATCGATAT